>OGOR01000360.1_pt1 | contig 39838 bp, 47 predicted proteins | sample 1552771 | NCBI WGS metagenome assembly OGOR01 (sample SAMEA2580124, study PRJEB22360) | human gut metagenome | biome: human gut; feature: human-associated habitat; material: faeces | place: Denmark | collected 2008/2010
GGGTACGTCAACAAAGCAATCTGAATGATAAAACTGTGATATACATACCAACGGAGACAAATCTTCCAGTTTTAGAAGCGGCAAAAAATAAATGATAAATCAGCTATGCGGTAGATTTTTCGTTTACCGCATAGCTCAAATCCAAACAGAAAGGAGTCAATATGCGTGAAGATATAATGTATGTTATCGTTTATCCAAACGGCCTTATCATAATGAATACGCAGAAATATTACCGAAGTCTCTGTATTGAAAAATGGTGTGAAGGATGCTTCCGACCATGGAAACAATGGTATAAATCGGAGAAATGAATTTTATATGCAAAGCTGTAGATATAGCAATAATCAATAATGCTATATGCAAAGTTGCAGAAATATTAGATAATATAAAGATAAATCAGGAATGAATCATAAGAAAGATTTTTTGGAATGGAAGGAAAGTACATTCACAGAAATATGTGATAACTTATCAGATGTAGTATGTACAGATAGGAAATTGAATGTTGGTGATAAGGTTATCTTTAAAAACAAGCATGGTATAAAGTTTGGTCCTTTTGAGGTATTAGGGTTTTGTAAACCTGATAATGGTGGAGGATGTGTATTTCTGGATAAGAGTAGTTATTGGTTTCCTGCTCCACTTGATAGCCTTACAATCATAAAGTAGAATGGTTTTAATCAAATTAGATACAGAAATGAATAAGAATATAGTCGTAAAGAAAGAAAAGCCTATCTGTCAATTAGAGGGGCTCCCGGGAGTAAAGAGGGATAAAATATATGCGTATTGGTTCAAGGATATAAACGACATAGAGGCAACTCTTGAACTTGGATATGCCTGTACTTCTGCTGGAAATAACGGAGCTATAAACGTTTGGAAGGATGATACAGGAATGATTCGCGGTGAATTAATGCGACACTTAGTAGTTGTTGAAAAAAGAACGTTTGTCAGCTATGCAGAAGTGGAAAAATGCGTTAGTGATTGGCTTGAAAGAATTAACCCATAACTGATAAGAAATGAAAACTTATGTAATCACACTCTCACAGTTTTTCCCGGTAGGACATAGTCAATCAGGGAACGAGACGAATTTCAAATATGAGTTTCTTTTGGGGCAACTCTGCCCTGATTGTGAAGTGGAACAGGATTTATCGGGGGAAGAAATTTCCCGATGCAACAGTTGTATAAGAGCCTGTTTACGTCCGAAACTTCACACCATACGAGCCAATTACCCAATGTGGGAGAAGCGTATTAAAGAGGTTCAAGCTGGGCTAGCTGTTCTTTCCGTCCGGCAGTGGATTGGAAAGCCTTATCGCAGCTCACAGATTGAAGTTGTAAAGCTGACATCGGAGAATGGCATAGGGATACAGAAATTAGCGTTTTGCGGAGCGTTGTCACATTTCAAAATTGAAAATGGTATAAACACACCACTAACAGAGGAACTAGCCAATAATGACGGACTATCGTTTAAAAATTGGATTGAATGGTTTAATGGCTATGATCTGAATCAACCTATGGCAATTATTCATTTTACAAAATTCAGATATTGATAACAAAGGAAAAGATATGAATAAGATAGCATTAGAAATTACTTCCGAAGGATGGGAGATTACCGTAATTATTGACGGTAAAGAGTATAAAGAGAAGTATGTTGCAACTGCAACTGGAGCAAAAAGTATTGAAGGCGATTTTGAAAGCGAAGATGATATACCGGAAGAAGTATATGATGCTTTAAATTCCACTTTCCCGTTCGAGTGTATGCAGGCATTATATTCTATTGAGGATTAACTATTACCAAAAAATAATGTATAATTGAATGAAACGTCCACAGAGTAATGGGTTATTTGAAATTACAGGAAGTCAAGAGAAAGAACGAGGTTTCTGCTGCATGAAGCTGATAACTTTTCTTTCCGCTAATAATGTAACAGACTGGGATGAATGGCATGGAGCGCATCTTTCTGCAATGTCAGGGAGATGCCCCTACGCTTCGCAGTGCCCGATTCATGAGAGAACGATAGCAGTAGTAGGTAGAAAACCAATACAATTTAGCTTATTTTGAATAATGTCTAAAGAAAAGTGTATTTTGTGTGGAAAAGAAACGGTATCGGTTATTAAGATCGGTACCGACTTCATGTGTTATAATTGCTATGCAGATCAGCGTAATCCTCCGCGTTCTAAAGAAGTACATAATAACGAGGAAGCTCGCATACAAACAGAGTTCTTCAAGCTTATTCCTCTATACTTTCCAAATATACCTGATAAACTCATATTCGCGGTCCCAAACGGTGGAAGCCGTCATATACGAGAAGCTGCTAATCTCAAACGGCAAGGAGTAAAGCCTGGGATTTCTGATGTGATCGTACTAATTCCTAAAAAGGGTTTTGCTTCTCTCTGCATAGAGTTTAAAACGAGGGTAGGGAAACAGTCAGAAGAACAGAAAGAGTTTCAAAAACAAGCGGAATCATGCCGTAATAAGTATGTGGTAGTCCGAAGTGCATCACAGGCAATCGAAGAATTACGAAAATATCTTTCTTAATAGAATTGAAATTTGTAATACTGAAATTCCACAGATTGAAATAGCTTTTATGTGATAGGGGAGAGGGCATCTATTTTTTATATCTTTGCTCTAAAATTACAAGTATGACATTTGAAGAAGCAGTATCATTAGTTGATAGGATAAAAGAGCAAGTTATCGGTGTACCTGTTAAAGGCCGCTTGATTGAATCTTTGTTCATTGGGCCTACAAACTGGAATGAAATGCATGTTTTTATGAATATCTGTCTTCAAAAAGGGGAAGATGAAGCTATTGACGAGTTTATTGGAAAAAGTTTCTCTGTGTATGGTAGGTCTGTTACCTATATTAATCCAGATCTTCCTCGGTGGGATGTTACGATACTCGATGATTGGGAGAAAATAATATCTAATTAAGAGGTAGCTTATTGGGCTACCTCTTTTTTGACGGCCACCAAAGGAGAACAATCTTCTCGATTTACAACTATATCACGCATATTGGGCTTATTATTAAAATTACGAGATATATTTTTTATCATATCAATATAATTATCTGTCCCATCTTCGTACTGTCGATAAAAGACTTTAATAGATAGGCAGTTATCATGCTCAAATAAAGTATTTAATAATGTCCTATCAGAGTTTCCACAAGAATGCCCCATTATAAAGACCTGATATGGACCTAATGCAACAAACTCCAAAAGCTTTCTATAATTTCTTGTTTTATGGTATCGTATAGATTTGATATTCTCTAGGAAATCATTATTCTGTAATCTCTCTATTCTTTCATAATCATCATCTAGCTCATCGCCATATCCAAATATAATGGGATTGTTTTCATTGTTAAGTTCTCCGTGAATATTGATAACTTCATTAATACTATTTTTTGCATATAATTTTTCAGCTGTTTGGGTGTAATTAAAATTTAAAATTAATGTGTACGGTACTAAATGATTTTTCTTAAAAGATTCAGAACCAATATTCTTTTCAATAAATAACATACGCTTCTCGTCATTTGTATCACATAAAGTATATTGAACATCTTCCTCTTGATCTAATTCAAAGTCAACAAAATCCCCCAAACGAAACATACTAGAAAAAATAGACTCAACAAATTTAGTTTGTCTACAAGTCGCAATTTCATCAAGTTCTATAAAACTTGAAAAAGCATCTTGTATAGATTGATGTTTTTTCAGTTCTGTACTTTGAGTGATCTTGGTTAAATAATCCTCTAAAAGTCTTTTCACGTCATCAAAGTCTTTGTTTAATGTTCGAATACTTTCGCTTTGCTTCTGGGGATTTTTTTCTTGAAGTAGTTCCTTTAATACAGCATAATATTCATTTTCAATATCTACCCAATTTACAAGGGAACATTGATGAGATATACGCTCAAAAAAAAGATTTTTAAACTTTAAATGAACTGTCATAGGTGTATTAGGGTCATTGTTATACTCATCTATTATTAGGTACAATTTCTCTAATAAGGTGTCTTTTTTGCATGAAAAGAAGCTTTTATTAATTTCTGTCTTGCCACATTTTTTCTCAAAAACAATAAATTCGTCTTCACAATTACCGATATATTGCACTCCTCCATAGGTTTCTTTCATCCACTGGTCATATCCGCCAAACACCTTTTCTGTTACACCATTCCAATAGTCATCTATAAAATCTTTATATCCGGTTTTAAGATTATGTGCCATATCAAAACCGTTGCCAATAATTATAATTCTATTCATGCTAGAACCCTATTTTAAGTTAATAACAAATCTCACATGCCTTCCTTCCCATATTTTGTGCTTTACTAATGCTTACTGCAACAACATCACCTTGACAATTGTTAAAGCCTCGGCAATCACTACTAAAATGATAAGCATATACACTACTTCCAGTACTCTAGCACTGTTGTAGATTTGTTAATTTGAATTTACCACCAGGATAGATTTTGTTTTTCAAAGTATCCTGTGCCCAAGCAAGTAACTCCTGAACAGCTTCGTGATCGTATTTATTTTCCTCTGCCATATAGTTTTTACTTTAACGTAATACTACTATCTTCAAACTGTATATTATTATATTGATTTAAATAAGATGTTCGGTTATTTGTAAGGGCCTTTAATTGCCAAATAATATCATCATAGGCATCTTGTCCATAATGGTAAAACTTAATAGTTTTGGAATGACATTGAGGTGTTGCTTGAGTTTCAAAAAAATCACTAAAATAAGAATGATCAGTTTCTCCCAAAGAATAGCCAAAGAATATTATTTTATTAGCATTTTCAAGAATCCTAGGTAACCCTTCCACATTCTTGTTTATATTATGAGACTTATATAAAAATACATGTTCTCGATTTAAATTCAAACTATCTTGTACTCCAAAAACTATATCCTTTTTTAGAGAACCATGTATTTGTAGGATTTTACAATCAGGGATAGGGTCAAAACCTTTAATTATACATTCTACAAATCTTGTATAATTGAAATTAACAACATAATATGGTATCCTATCAATTATTATATCTCGTATAAGAGTATGCGCAACTGATTTTGTTATATCTGCATTATTACTTTTTGCGTTATTTTCGATATCTATCAAATATTTTTTCAAGGCGTTACACAACTGAAAATATTCTTTTCTGAAACAAGTTGAGATTTCTGAAATATCTAAGATTCTTTTACCTTTTAAGACTTTATGTACTAACTCATTTTGTATTGAAGGTGTTGATTTTAATATATTAGCGTAAACACCTAATTCTTTTTCCATATCTATCCAATTACCATCTTGTTTTTTTTTATAGTTTAGATATTGCGCCAACCAATTATCATTCGCTAAAATTAGCTCATTAAAGTATTGGCTTCCCATAAAATCAGAATATGATGTAGGAAAATTTATATTTAAATCAAATCCATTTCCGACTATTAAAACAGTCTTAAATTCATCTAATTCATTCATTTTCTTCTATATTAAATGTATAGAGCAAATATATAGAAAAATATTATTTCTAAAAAAATATTTGCTTCAGAAAATAAAAAGCCTTGACCGAATGGTCGAGGCAAATTCCACCGCCGCGGTTTAGAATAAGGGGATTCCATGACAAAAGTACTACTTATTTCTACCGATGTACATAAAATGAGATATTATTTCTATTCTATCGAACTTTCCAGATTCTCATTAGTAATAGTAGATAAAAAAGCCCCGACTACACTTAGTCGAGGCTCATTCTTTTTGGAGTATATAATATAACGTATTGTCTCCCGCTTTCGAAAATTAGCAACTTTTCCGTAGAGAGATGATACAACAGACATTCACGTCTGTACACAAATATAATAATTATAAATGAGATAAGCAAAAGAAAAGCCCCGAATCAGTGAGACGGGGCGAATAACAAAATATCTATAACATCAATCTTAACTTTCTGGGTTCTGCATTAAAGTGCTTTTTAACCTCCGGTAAATCATAATATGCTACAATCTTTTTCTCTGTCAAACGAAGTAGTTTTAGCATCTCTTCTTTTGTATATTCAAACTCATCGAAATAAATGTTGAATACCTTATCTAACAGCCGAGGGGATTCTACTTCAAACTCAAAGGGTTCATTACTGCTCCATTTATTTGCATTGTAATACATCATCCAACGTCTATTTTGAGTTTCAGATATACAGCCTAAGAATTTAGCCCTATATATCAATGATTTAATTGAAACTTTCCAATTAGTTTTAAGACCGTAAAGTTTTGGGGCATCCAATCTATAGAGATAGTTTTTTATACTTTCAGCAGGCATTAGAAATTCAGAAGCGAATCTATTAGCTTCGTCTTCTACATCTCTCTTATCAGAAACCATATACTTATAGTGCATTATCAAATGTCCTAACTCATGGCAAACATTGAATACTGTTCTTGAATTTGAAGCATTCTTATTTATCAATATAACTGGTAGTCCATTCTTTGTGATAAAAGATACCCCATCAACCTTTATTGAAAAAGGAGGTTCTATATAATGAATTATAATACCCATCTTCTGAACTACACTCATGATATTATGAATTGGTCCTTTCTCAATACTGAACAATGACCTCACTTTTTGAGCAACTCTTTCCGGGGTAATTTCTTCGTCCTCTATATCTATAAATGGAACTCTTATATCAATTTCAATAGCTTCAAATAAAATATCAATATTTTCTGCTATTATGGTCATTTGAGCATCAAAAGCCATTTTCTGTTTTTGTGGTATTCCTAAATTACGACGGTAGTAATATTCTTTTATATATGGAATAATCCCATTCGATACTTGGAAAAAGGAGATAGGATATCCTAAAAAATCAGCTATCTCTTTCATAACCTCATCAGAAGGAATAGTTTGTCTATTTTCTATTCGATTCAATTTATTCTGAGAAAGTGATTTTAAATTTAAAGCTAATTGATTTTGAGTATAGCCTTCACTTTCCCTTGCGAGTTTGATTCTATCAGGATTATATTCAATCATAATTATTCAGCTTTCTTTCTACGAACTACAAACTCTTCCTTAGGTTTGCATATTTCATCTACCTCTTTCTCTTGAAGTGCAAAATCAATAGAGTTAATAACACTTTGCTCCTCTGGATTTATATCTAGAACCCAATAGACTTCATCTTTTCCATTAGTTATAGCCAAACAGGTTCCTCCAACAAAGCCACTATTATCAACACGAGGGCCAATAAATACACAAGGCAATTGCTCGTGGTTATGCAAACGGCAATCAGAGGCTACCGATTCGGCATAGCTTGGCAATCCCTTTTCGTTTAATTTCTTTATATAGATTGAGAATAAGTCAGATGAAACATAATACTGACATTGTTTATATCTAGCTTTAAATAAATTAAGTTCCCCACCGTCGATCGCTCGGTTAATATTCACTTTAATAATTCGAGTCAATGTATGTATATAGTATGTTCTATCATCATACAAATCAATCATTGGATCACTTTTTATTCTATTCTCAAATTGCTCCTTGCTAGTTTCGATAATACGGGCAATAATATGGAATAATTCCATATTGTCTTGTACTAATTCAATTGTCTCCTGTTGTCTCCCTGCATTGAAAAATGAGAAAGATGTTTGGCCTAGATATTCACTTTTCATATAACTTCGCTTTAACATTTGCGCAAATGTATAAAATATTATCTAAATATTACTCATTTTTTCATTTATTTTTTATTCAAAATAAAAATCTTAGCACGAAATATTACGAAAAAGACGATTTATATACAATAAATATATTATTTCTTTTCCTATGTAGAACGATTGTATAATGATGCCTATATACACTTTATCTTCCCGTAATACCTCGACTTTCCCAAGCCGGGGCAACCAAAGTTTCTTTATTATGAATTTAAAGGTAGTTATTTTTTTCTTATTCTACACACAAACCAACAGGTGCCGATTAAAATAATGATACCTATATAAATTTTATCCTTATGCAAATCCCACCATGATAGCTCTACGACAGTTTCTTTTTGATTCAGCAAAACATTAACCTTATTACTAATAGTATCAATTCGATTCGAGAACTGCTGCAAAGTAATGGATAATGTTTCATCAACTTCTGTACGTTCCTGATCCTGCTTAGTTGTAGTAGTGATACTTTCTTTCACCGGATATTGTTTCCCTGTTGAATCCGGAGCAGATAAGTAAACAGTTGTATTTTCAATCTTCAGATCACTAAATTTGTCAGTAGTAATTTTCGTTTGCTTATTCACATCCAGCTGTAGGGATTCTATTAAGTTTTGCAGATACAAGAAATCCCCTGAATAGTCAATCTGCTTCTCCGTCTCCATGTTGCGGGAAGCCTTGCAGGAACTTAACCATATTCCCGACATCAGGAATATGGTTATATAAATTAGCACTTTCATGGCCGGATCACTGTATTACGAAGAAAATTAGAAAACTCGGAACGAACATCAAAACAGGGGCACGCCTTGATGTATTCTGCTGGTTCAACTTCACCGGACCCGTCCAGATCGGGCGAAGTGTCACGATGTCCGAGAACCTCGACAATATCATACTCCTTACATAACTTTGCCACCAGTTGGCGCAAACTAGCTCTTTGCGCTGGCGTCCGTGTATCTGCCGGCTTTCCTGATGCGTCCAGACCGCCGATATAGCAAATGCCAATGGAATGCCTGTTATATGATGATTCTGAAAAGCCTTTGGTATTACAATGCGCTCCGTCGATGGAAAGCGGGCGCCCGTTCTCTACCATTCCGTCCAAGTCAATGACGAAGTTATAACCGATCTGACTAAAACCTCTTTGTTTGTGCATCCGGTCAATGTCTTTAGCTCTCAAATCCTGTCCGGCACGTGTGGCCGAACAGTGGATAATAATAGCATCAATAGTCTTCATTTTGCACCTCCTTTTTGTAAGTAGTTCGTTAGATAAGGGATATTCTTTATAAACTCGACACTTAGTACATAGTGCAAGAAAGCTACTACCTTATAGCCATTGCTAGAGTTAGGTAAAATCTCTTTGATATTCCTTAGAATATTTACCCCGTAAAAATAGAATACGCTGTACGTAATAAATGAGACGCATTGTAGCGCACCTTCCGGATTACCTTTGTGTTCACCAATAAAGTAGATGCAACTAACCAAGGCAAAGAAAATAGTTGCTTCTACAATACATCTCCAAGCTTTTTTGAAAGAAAAGCTTTCATGATTGATAAGTAGCGCAGTAAGCAGCCCACAGATGAAATTAAGAGCAAATACTGCAATAAGGCTTTTGATCTCTCCAGAGATGGGATTAAGATAAGCAGCTATACCGGTAATCAATCCAATAAGTAAGTTTTTGAAATAATCCATAATTATTTATCTAAAATATTAATACTTTATTTAAAGACTTCGCTACAATCATCGATAGCTGTCTGAAACACTTGTTTCACTTCGCCAGAGGTTAGCCCATGATCCTCATGCAGAGAGAAACCGGTCACCCCATTTCTTGATGTATTGAAGAATCCGACTACCGTTTCATCCTTGACAATCTCGGCAGTAATATCTTTCACCGCTTCGGTACCACGGGTTGACATTCTGTATTTAACCCTGATAGCATCCGTAACCTTAGTTGAAGCGGTGCTGTTAGTTGCTGTAATGTTCATTCCTTGTTTCCTCCTTCTATTAAATCATAAATTTGTCCGTATGCACCAGATACAAAGAAGTCTGCGCAAATTTCCTTCAATAAGGTAGCATCTTCTGTCTCTATATCAAGTACGCCACGATTGTTAATAACCTGTTGTAACATCTTGTATGCACGTAACTTTTTCGACATATCCAAACCCTGTTGAGGATTAGAACCTGCTGCATAAAGTGCTTCTGCAACCACATCACGTAGAAACTGTTTTACCTCTTTACCGTTGACTGCTTTAATAGCCTCATTGCCTTTAAAATCAAGTAAAGGCCTGTTTAAATTTACCTTCATAATTGTTTATATATTAAGCGATTGATACCAACAATCCTTTTCTAAATTTCATATTACTACCAAAATCAAAATCAATACCTTGGTAATAGTTAATCCCACCATTTCCATCCCTAGATGTAATACAGCCAAAATTATCAGCTAAGCACAATTCACTTGACAATGTTCCTTTCACGTAAACACCTCCATCAAAGAAGCCGGCATACGTTGTATTTGCCTGTGGATAGTTTCTGTCTGATGCATTTAGATTCCTGGAGGCATAAATACATGCTCCACCGAAGTTTGAACCGATTGCAGCGACCCCAAAACGCCCATCTGTTTCTGCATTGAAAGTTACATTAACAACACCTTCCTTTGCCGTTCCAGAGCCTAATTTCAAACTACGGGACGTTCCACCAAAGTATCCTGAACGTGTCCAAACTAGACGACCGCTCTCGATTGTAAACCCACCAATAAATCCGGAATCAGCATCAATTCTACGGACTTTAATCAAATCTGTATTTAGATATCCCCCTACCACGATGGTAGTTCCTAGCTTTGCATATTCAACTGCATCTTCGAATGCCAACTTTCCTAATCCGTCCCTATCAATTTTTGAATTAATCACGGTTTGCAAATCACTATGAAGCGCATTGATAGTAACAGCTCCTTCCAAATTAATTTTTGAAGAATGGATAGTTGTTTCTACAGCATCTTGATTGATATAAGAAATGAGCGTATTTCCGTTTTCCAGCTCTTTGGATGCATATATTTTATTACCTTCAATAGTGGTAATCCATCCCGCTGTATCTATTCTCTGCGTCAAGCTATCAACCCGCGTCACCTGTGCAGAAACTTGGTTGCTAAGTGCGGAAAACTCGGAACTGTACTCTCCCCATTCTTTCAGATTATTCAATCCTGAAGAACCGGCCTTTATTTTAATATTGCCTCCAATCTCACTTTTTACTAGGTCAAAATAGGTTTCACCATCCGGCGAAACAATGCGTTCTGTATTTATGCGACCTGGCAAAACTTCGGTAAATCCATACAATTCGACAAAGCTACGTTCCTCTTCGCTCTCCGTAAGTAGTAGACCAGTGAGTAAATGATAATATCCATCTATCTGCTCTAACTTGATAGCATCTTCACTAAGTAGGAACGTACCTGTTTGGCTGCTTTTGCTAACTTTCGCATAAAGATAGTACTTCTTCACTGTTTCAATAAGGGGAGGGGAGTTATATTCAGCCATATCCCAGTATTTGTACTCACCTGCATTATGTTCCGATGATACGCTGTTGATGCCGAGTGTCATATGTTGCAATATCCCTGCAGGAGCATTTAATATTTTCGTATTTGAGTTATAGGTAATATTATGAGATACCTGTACCGGATTGGCCTTGGAATTGACAAAACGGAACTGTAAACTTTCATCTCCGACAATCATTTGCATGGTAGAGATAGTGATAGGATTAATAGAACCAGAGAAGTTTAGCATTGCTTTTTCAAGCATACCCATTGTTTCCTTTATGTCACGGAACCGGCGTTTGGTAAACTGTAACGCATCTTTATGCCTATTCTCAACAGTTACCTCATTCGTATCAATCTTATTCAATTCGCTGGTGATTGACGTGCCTACCGGTTCGTTGGATAATTCAATTTCAGGGCTATAAGGATTATTCACATAGCGTTTGATCCCAATTATCCGAATAAGTGAACCATCTCGGTGAAATTGCGTATCCGAAAAGTTTACGTAACCACCAAGAACTATTTTTCCTCCGATATTCATCCAGCGTTTTTTAGCCCAAATTCCATCCAGAGTGCCGGTAAAAGTGAACTTCTTGTCTTCATGCTCAAACAGGTACTTAGCAGCGTCCTTGAATACTTCCCAGCTGGCACCTGTTTGCGTGCTATCATCGCAGATATACGTATTCGGTAACTGAATGCCAAATACGGCATACGTATCGCCAACCCTCGGACGCCAAACATTTCGTTCCGGCATGGTGATTCCATCAATCTCTTGCGGAACGATTTCAAATCTCCGACCAGGTTTTTTATCCCTTTCTTTATGTATGTATTTAACTTCAAACTCTTTGCCAATAAGCATACCGGTCTGAAAAATTACCGTCATGCTTTCACCGGCAATCAGGCATTCTTCAAAGTTTAGAGTGTCGGGAATATCCGCATCTATAAAGTCATAGAAATTATTCTCCGCATTAATTTCAAGGACGGAGCTTACAGTACCGATGCGTGAAGGATAGATCTGTGTACAATCCAAACTTTCTTCTTTTTTAGTTGTGAGTTCCTTGTCGGCACGCATCACATAAGTTCCGTCTGTATCTGTCTTGTAAGTATGTCCTTCATAGACAAGGGATTTATCTTTAGGAAGAAGGAGATTCTTTGCTCCATACGTGGAATAATCAATATTCCGGTCGGTTGTATCAACCAAGATAATTTCCGGGGGTATCTCTCCAAACTCCCGACTTACACCAACCTTAAATCCATGCCCTTTACCGTATGACAGTTTTAAAGGATTGTTTTTGTTATATTCAACCTTGCGAAGATGAATGGTACTTATCTGTTTACCATCTACTGTTTCCTCTGTGATCTGCCATTCCGTTTCATAAGTATCTGCAAGTTGATTCAAGGCATCTAAGATATATGTATGATTATAGTTGATAACTTTTTCTGCTCCTTCAATGTAATCTCCAACTTTCCAACCAATGCCACGTCGATTCAAGTTCTCAACTAGTAAACGGAGATGTTCTTGTGGTTTTGCAGTATAGGAAAATTTAATGCGTCTTTCAATATCACGCACTTTCCACAACATTGCGTCAGTTGTGCCGGTTTCAAGAATAAGTGTATACTCAAATTTACGTTCACCGTTCTTTTTAAAATTGCTTTCTTTTTTGAGAGAATATCGTTTTCCGTAGAAATCACACCACGATCCGACCGGAATATCTAAATATCCCGGATAGTCAAAGTAGAGAGTGAGGGAATCTTCAGCCATGATAGCCTCATAGGAATAACTTTCGTCCCTTACTTCTAATTCTATCTTCTTATCTCCATTATATAAAGCTATCATATCTTTGTACTATTATTGGATTATAGCTTAAAATATAAATTCCGAAACAATTTGTTTTGAATCAAAATACAATCACCAAAACAAAATGTGTTTTTTACTATAAAATAATACGTTATAAAATGGCATTTGAATACCTATATAAAGAGTATTTAAATGTCATTTTACTAAGTACTCTCGGGACTAAGTCTATTTTGGCAGAAAGTCAAAGTTTAGGACAAAATGGGTATCTGAAATGTAGTAATGGATTGCTAATCCAATGGGGAAAACATTCCGGCTCTACTTCTCCAAGTGTAACGATTTACTTAACTGAATCCTTTTTGGATGCAGATTATATCATTCAGGGAAGTATCATTAAGGATGCTTCTGATAATAATGTATATTCAGCTTTGCCGATTGCCAATCCTACAAAGAGTTCGTTTAAGTTGGATAGGAATTTCTCTTCTACTAACACTGGAGTTTCGAGTGCTAAGTTTAATTGGATAGCAATAGGTCGATGGAAATAATTAATAAAGAATAATTATGGAACAAAAAATGTATTGGAAAGATGGTTTCTACGACAAACCATTGGAAGGTTCAGTGGAAATAAGTGTCGAATATTGGCAAGAATTATTAGACGGTCAATCTGCCGGACTCATAATCGTAGAGAACGAGAAAGGATATCCCGTATTGAAGGAATACAAACAAACGTTATTAGAATTGAAAGCCCAAAAGATATCGGAATTACAGGCGTATGACTCATCCGAATCGGTGAATAGTTTTAGTATTGATAATGTATCCGGTTGGCTAAACAAGGCTACACGTGTAGGTCTCATGAACTCAATTAGTATTGAAAGGGAATCCGGACGATCCGAAACGACTATCTGGCTAAATGATGCAAAGTTGGTCTTATCAATCGAGAAAGCCATTGATATGCTACAACAGATAGAGTTATACGCCCTTGCGTGTTACCATACAACACAAGGGCATATCAAAGCCATTAATCAACTGGAAACGAAAGAAGAAATCGAAGCCTACAACTTTAAAACCGGCTATCCCGGAAAGCTAAGCTTCTTTGGATAACCAACGGTATAATCGTAGCTTTCAATCTCTCCGATTGTATCCAATGCCTTGACTGCTGCAATATGTGATTGTGTTACATTGTAGCACTCAAGCGCATACATTTCCAGAGCATTCAACATAGCCAAAGCATCTGATATTGGAATGATATATTTTACTGCATCATACCAAAGCACAGTCTCCGTTTTGCCCGCCTCTTTTTCGATATTAATTGAGTTAAATAATCCAACACGTGTAGACTTATCCAACCACATACTTTTAGCCTGTAAATCAAAAGAATTGACCTCTTTTGATTTGTCAAACAATTGAATCTCAGATACTTTTATTTTTCGCATATCTTCAAGGGAGTACTCGTTTTCTACCAATACAGGATACCCTTCATCATTGGTAACAATGAGCTTCCCGGATGACTGCCCATCCAGAAGTTCCCTGTAATTTTCTATAGTTATTTCTACCGCACCGTCTACCGGTATGTCGTAGAAACCATTCTTCCAATACATTTTTTGCTTCATACTTATCTATTTTATTATTTCCAAATTCCAATGGCAAACCAATCAAAGGATTCACCAGGAAATCCTTTATTACTATTATAGGGATCATAAAAAGTTCCTATGTTTAAAATAAAATCATCTTCCATAACCTATTGCAATCCAATAAAAAGGTTCTTTGTTTGCTTGATTTACAGATACTACAAACGAACTAGCACTTAAGCTGGCAATCGTTCTACCAACATAATAATCAGTATAGGCGCTTCGAGCACTAGTTACTACAACATATGATGATCCGTCAAGAAATGATATAGGCAAGTAAACAGTTTGTTTATAATAAGTTTGGTTATCTGTTGCAAATCCCCATTGAACTATAAATTTATTGCTAAACTTTATATATCCATTCTGCCCAAACGATTTTGTAACGATATTAGACATATCTGATTTAGCGTAATTGGTTCCGAGAGAACTTAGCCAAATTATGAGCACTAAAATTGCTACCAATTTTCTACTAAAATATTTCATGATGTAAATAATGTTGTGATATTATACTATTTCCAAGTCCCTATCGCTATCCATCTAAATGACTGTGAAGAGTTAGCAATAGTTCCCGCATCTGCATATCTTCTATAAACCGTAAAATATGAAGCATATATAGCGGCATAATTCACAGACCATATAGAATTATTAGTGTTATCCGTCGTACTAGAAAAAGCAAGGGAAAAACAAGATTTAAAAGATAATGGGAAACGGATAGACTGCTCATTAGAAACACCTCCGCTGAAATACCCCCACTGTATTAAGAGCCCATCCGGGAATTTATAATATCCGTTCTGAGAAAGGCTTTTTGTAATGACATTTGAAAAGTCAGATTTGGCAAAATTGGTTCCGAGAGTACTTAGTATATTTCTTTCCTCCGCAGTCATGACTTTTTTGTCTGTTGTTTCCTGAATATCAGACGCTTGATGTTCATGATTTACAGAAGAATATATGCTGTCATGATTGTGGTTCCCTTCCGCTTTACTGTCCCAAATATTTTTTTCGGCATCTGAAACGAAGCGATGATCTTCATCGCCGCTTACTTCGGTTGCCGGATGAGTATGAGCTTTGGGAGTACGCGAATCACTCAATCGCAAATCATTACCTTCGCATACTGTTCCGGCTGCCGTACCGAAGTTTTTGTTGAAGGCAGTATTCTTAGAAAATATAGGTTCGTAAATACCCGAATGATTGTGATTGTCAAAAGACGTTTTTAATATCTTTCCCTGCTCGGCAGAAAGAACTTTTCCGGCTCCTCCAGAAACCAAATCATTAACGATATCCGTTTTATTGAGTTTCTTTACAAGCTCATTTGTCATGGTAGTAGCGAAGTTCGGGTCATTACCAAGTGCGGTTGCAAGTTCTTGCAAAGTATCTAGTGCATCGGGAGCGTCGGCAACCAATTTGTCAATTGCCGTCTTAACTTTTGTTTCTACGCCCGTAGCCGCCTCATTGGCTGCTTGAGCAGCAGCATCGGCGAGTGCGGCCTTTTCGCCGGCAAGAGTAGCTTTCAAATTGGCAGTATTGGCAGCGGTATTGGCATTATCTGTTGCTGTCTTGGCAAGTACAGTTTGTTCTTCTGATGCGCTTTTTGCTGCATTCGCGCCGGCAGCGGCAGCGGTAGCGGCTTCTTTTGCGGCATTGACACTTCCGGCAGCCGAATTAGCGTTATCAGTAGCGGATTTTGCTAAAGCAGTTTGATTGATAGAAGATTGTGTAGCAGCATTAGCATCATCCGTCGCTTTCTTTGCCAACGCCGTCTGGCTGACAGATGATTGCTTGGCTGTGTTCAATTCATTGATTACACCGCCGTATTCCTGCACACGAACCTGTTCAGCGGAGACCCGTTGGGCTTCGGATATTTCTCTTGTTTCTTCGTTACTTTCAACGGTAGCTTCAAGAGAGCGGATATCACGTATAGCGGCAAGAGCATCATTCTTGAGGGCTACCATATTTTCGTAGGCGGTCTGAACCTTTTCAAGACCGAACTTTAGACTAGTCTTGACACCGTTCACGATACGGTAACCAATTGTGTAGAAACCTCTCATGTCCTGCGCTTCTTCCAATTCCGATATTTTCTTCTTTTTTAATGGCATAGCTTTTCTATCTAAATCAATTCAATATAATATTCGTTGTTCTCTGTAATTATCAACTCTCCACTTTCTGCCGCAAGCATATAGTCTGTTTCTTTAGTCCGGAATCCTGTAAATACGAGCTTCAAGGTAAATTCCCACCATACACCACCATTCATCAATATAAAATTCGTTGTTTTGCAATTTTTGTAATAGCAGGGATAGTGCTCGAAGAACTCCTCACAGTAAAATATACGCTCCGCATCCAAATACTCATATCCTTCTTCGTCCGTCTTGGCAGACAATTTAGTAAGGTCGTGGAGAAAGGCATCCCGGTTGCGCCAGAATGTTGATACGTCCGGAGTACTCATCAGGCATTTGAGAGCTACCTCTTTTGTTTGAAACTTCACATATTCACCGTCGTAGACTGCTCCATCCTGATACTTGAAATTCTGCAATAAATTCTTTTTGATTGCCGATGCTTTGAGTATTTCCGCATTACTACCTTTCAAAATTGCAATACCATAGTCTGATAGGTCCTTATCGTCTATTTCATAACCTTTTGGTAAAGGAATTGAATTTATAGGCTCTTGATAAATATAATCACTTTCGCGCGGGAAGTCATTAGAGAAGGTGATTTTCGCTATCTCTACATGTTGGTATATAGAGTAACTATTCTGCGAAGAGAGACGCAAACGATAGGTTCTTCCAAGAAGTGGAAATAAGAAATCGTGATATCCCATATCCGAAAGTATATCTATCAAGGCACCGAATCCTAAATCATCTTTGAATGCGAATTCTAAGCTCACTTCACTAGTATTAAGAGCTGGATTACTCAAATCAAACTCTTGCCCGTCTTCTTCCGGCCAATCGTTTTTATCCAGTTCTTTCATAGGAGGGAAAGCCACAAGGTTATCGTAGCTTCCCTTTATGGTACATACGCCATAAACAGCATATATATCTATTCCATCTATTAATAGTTGCCCCTTCATCGCTTCAATGTTATGCCCTTAGTATTCAGTGTATCGATGCCAGTCTTTATAGAAGACATTGTCTTTTCAATTGTTTCCAGGCGGGCGGTGTTACTACTGATATCTGACAAATGCGTGATAATCGTATTATTATATTTAGTCATTTCGCTTATATTTTTATCGAGATTTGATAAATACACAAGTTTCTCTACTATTTTATCCGTAGTGGACTGTATTTGTTTTACACCCTCATTAATGGAATAGGTATGTGTTACCATAGTAGTGAATCTTCCGTTCAGTTCATCCGCTGAATCTTGTGACATGGAATCAAAACCTTTTTGAGACGCTTCTCGCTCTGTGTCATCTTCTGCCCAACCATACATGTCGGCCATGTCGTCTCGTCTGGCTTTCATTGCATCGGCTATCCGTTGACCTTCTTCTTTCAGTGCGTTATACTCATCTTCCGTCACTCCATCGTCCATTGCATTATAGAACTTCTTCCTCCAGTCTTCTAACTGCTGCATATATTCTTCCTTGATCATGGAGTTGAGAATAGCATTCTTCATGTATTCTTCAAAATTGCCGGCAAAATCTGCTGAATCATTATCCATATCGGTAAGTAACTCTTGAAAATCGGAACGGAGTGTCTCTGCATCGAGAAGGGTAGTATCAGCTATTTGTTGTTCCAGCACTTCGGAAATCTTACCAACTCCATTTGCAATCTGATCTGCAAACTTCTGCGTATCGGAATCCAGTTGAGACCAGAAGATACCGGCATTCTCCTGTAACTTTGCTATCTCTTCGTCCGATAAATCAAATAGACCGGTCATACGGCCGTTCATTTTCTCTTTAAATTGGTCTATTGTCATTCCAAGCGTTTGTGCCGCTTGGTTCCAACCCTCCCATGACATGTCTTTAACTTCATTATAACCTTTAGAGTGCGACTTTCGGGATGCACCGGAATCCAAATACTGCCTGCCTAATACACGAGCATTTGAACTTTGCTCTTTTATCGTATCAATAGCCTTCTGATAAGCAGTATTTGCGTTATCTCCGGTCAATGCTTCAGCTAGTTCCAATTGTTTCTCGATAACACGGTCAAGGATATTAATATAAGATTCATACGCTTCTTTAGCTTTCTCGTACTTCTCCGTCGTATCATCCTTTCCGAACATATCAAAAATCTTGGTTGCAATCTGTACGGCAGCACTGACTATCGCAAGGATAACTGATGCTTTTTCAACGGTGCTGATAGCATTAGCAGACGTATTAGCGGCAGCTTCTACGCCGGACATGGCCGTCATGGTAAATGTCCCTATGCTACCAATTAGGGAAATGATCTCTCCGGCCGGACCGCCAATGCTTTTGCCAAGTTCATCAATAGTATCGGCCAACTCCGAAATCTGTGCTCTAACTTCTTTCTCTGACTTCTTGACTTGTGTATCCTTTTTGATAACCTTATCCTTTGCCGCATTGTAATTCTCTGTTTTCTTCCTTACTTGTTCCAAAGCTTGTGCTTCGGATAAATAGGCCTTGGTAGAATCAATTTTCCCGGTCTTTGGATTGTATTTTGAGGATTTCACTCCGTTCTCAATCTTCGCACCTCCTTTCACCGCTTCGGCTGTCTGGCGGGCATTCTCTAGCTCAATTTGTGCCCGTGCCAATTCTTCCTCTGCTTCCGCCAGTTCCTTTTTCTTATCCGATAGTGACTGAAACGGGTTACGGCTATCCAGTTCATCCATGATGGATTGAATAGTACTTGTATATTCCCTTAGCTGATCCGGCGACAGGACTTGTGCCGCCGTCTGCTTAGCATTCTCTAGCTGTTCAAGCAGGGAATTAAGCGTTTCCGTCGAAGTCTCTTTCAGGTTCTCAAATGCGCGAACATATTGCGGTGATTCTTTTAACTTGTCATAATCCAAGCTCATAAGCTCCATTCCTTTGTTTTTAGTAGCTTGTGCAATGGAACGGTCAATCTGTTCAACCTGTTCTGTATCTCCATTCTTAACTGCTTGCTTACGTTGTTCATGCAAGGTGGCAATATCTTCATTGAATTTTCGTTCAATAGCAAGACGTTGGTCCGTATAGTCTTGATACTGATTCAGCAAATCAGCTAAATCATCCCCACGGTTATACTTTAAATCTGTAGTTTCCTTTTTTTCATTAGCTACTTTATCAAATTCGGCAAACAGTTTCTTTACTGGCTCTGACTTGATATATTCTGATGTATTGAAGATTTTCTTTTTGTTTTGAGGATTAGCTTCGAAAGCTGAACGGGCGGCATTAAATTGCTTTAACTTTTTATCTTCTGTTTCACGCTCGATAGCTTGCAGCTCCATACGATGATTAAGTTCTCTTTGCCTCAGAACTTTTTCGCTACTCTCTTTGAGCTTATCGATTTCAAGTTGTTCCAATTCATTAGCAGAATCTTCCTTTATCCGTGCCTGCTCGCGCTTCTGCTGGTCTAACAGGAGTTTATATTTTTCCTGTTCTTCACGGAGCTTGTGAGCTTGATCGTCCTGCTTGGAAGATGAATCATAGACTTTTAATTCTTTTTCGGCTTCCTTTAACTTCTTGACATTTTCTTTGTAGGCAGTAACAACGGCAGAATCTATACCTTTGAAGTTACCAGCATCCATTTGCTTCTTTTGTGCTGAAGATATTGAATCTAATGCTTTCGTTGCATCATCTTTTTGCTTGGTCCAAAAGGCTTTATTTTGAATAGCGGCTTCTTTATCTTCTTTATCTTGTTTTTCCTTCGCTTTCTTCTGAATTTCGTTTATTTTTTCAACTTCTTCTTTGGCAAGACGAACGGATTCTTCAGCCACTTTCTTGTCTTCTTGAAGTTTCTGAATGATGGCAGCTTTTTGACCACTTGGAGCTTCTGCTTGCTCATCGATTACTTTTTTAAGACGTGAATTGATTGAATCTAGTTCTTCTTGTTTCATCACTGCTTTAACCTTGATACCCATAGCATATTGTTTATATGCTTCCTCATTGAGCAATCTTTTTACATCGGTTAATTCCATGGTTTTAAGTTTCTCTAAATCAAGATTCTTTAAAACGTTGGGCATAATTGATTGAAGTTGTTTGTATGCTTCTAGCTTCTCAGATTGAGTTGACGCTTCATCTCTAATAACAGAAAGAAACCCATCTGCTTTACTCTTCAAATCATCCAAATTCTTTTTTTGAGTCTCCATAGTGGCATTATGCTTTCTCATAGCTCTTTCGGAGTCCGTTTCCGCCGTAGCACACCTGTAAATAGCATATCCAAGTCCGGCAAATGCAGCAGCGGCTAATACATAGGGATTCGTTAACATAGCTGCAGCATTTTTTAATTGAGCGATGGTTTGTGCTTTTATTGCTTTGGTTAGTAAAGTGCGAGCAGCTGTATTCTTTGCAATCATTGTAGCTTCAATGGCATACATACCTTTGGTTAATACAAGGTTGGCCGCTTCAATAGCACGTTGTTTATTGACAATAGCTGTAACTGTTGCAAATACTTGTTTAGCAGTACTTACAGCCAAGATACTTCCTTTATAACCAGCAAGAGCCGTCGTAACGACTACGATTAAAGCACCTATGTTTTTCAAAGATTCTTGAGCGCTTCCATTCTCAAAAGCTTTATTCATGGATTCCGCTGCACTGGATATTTCCTTTAAGATTCCTTGTCCTAACGGGCGAAGTGCGGCTGTTATATTATTGCCAAGAAGTTTCATTTGATTTTCTGCAGATGAAGCCATTTCTTTAAAGGCTGCTTCTGCTGCACCTGTTGCATCCTGCATTTCCTCAAGGTGCCCGGCGGCTTCTTTGACATTTATCCCTGTTAAACCGAGAACTGCATTAACAGCTTCAACCTCCGGAACTAGTTCACGCAATTTTGATTCTGAACCTCCGGCCTGTCTAGCAACCTCTGCCAAAGCTTCTTGATAGGTTCTATTATCAAAAGCACCATCACCAAGTACCTTGGATACTGCAATAATGGAAGCACGTATTTGAGTCATTGCTTGGGCGGTAGGTGTTCCCTGTTTTGTAAGAGTAGCAACAGCGGCCAATACTTGGTCTATTTCCACACCATAGGCTGCGGCAACAGGTGCGACCTGTGCAATACTCTTACCTAGCTCACCAAACGAAGTTTTACCAAGTCTAACAGTCGTAAATAATTGGTCTGATAGGTTTTCAGCTTCTGACACATCTAGTTTATAAGCATTCAAAAGAGTTGTGATGGCGTCGGCTGCTGTTGCTGTATCGGTAACTCCACCAACGGCAGCTTTTGCAGATACTTCTAAAACTTTCATACCATCTGCTCCATCGTGGCCGGCAGAAACAATCTGATATAGTGCTTTCGCAGCTTCATTCGCTTCAACGGGAATAGTCCGGGTGATATCTACTACCTGATTCATGTAGTCGGTAAGGCTTCCCTTTATTCCGCTTGAAAGCGTGGCGACTTCCTTCATACTCTGTTGGAACTGCTTCTCAAACTCATACGCTCCCTTAGCCGCTTTTGCAAAGGCAATTCCTGCACTGATACCAATACCACTAAACACGTCAAAAGAGGTAATCTCACTAGCCATAGCCTTGATTATTCCCATTGCTTCCTGACGCCCGGAATATAGCCCTGAATTGTCTATTCCGGTTGCGAAATATAATGCTCCGTCTTTATTCTGAATACCCATATAGCATTTATTCTTAAAATATAAATAGTGACAAAATTTGGCTGTTTCAAGAAGAATCAGCATCTTTGCACTGTTCTAAGACCAAGGAACAACTTTTTATTTTACTCTAGGGAGTTGACAAGCCTACTATATCACAATATAGGCTATCAATTCCCTTTACTGCATAATCCCTAGTGTAAATGAAAGATTATGTTCCTTGGTCGGAAAGAATAGGGAAGAGATAGCCTTTTTCTATAAATATAAAAATCCCCCATATCTTCGCAGACACAGGGGCGCATAAAAATAACTCTAAACCAAATTTTATAGAAATCAGATTTCACTTAATATATAAATATAGCAACAATTTATCTAACTTTTCACTTTTCCGCCGATATCGTGATATTTTTTCATTCGGACTTTTTCGTTTGGATTATCGAAGGAGGGTAGTTCTACCCATTCAAAATCTCTACCTTCTATTTCTCCGTCTTTATCCGGCGTCTTATTACGCTCTCTCATCATAAATGAGTACTCCTGCAGTAACATTTCTATTAATTCATAGCTACTATCCAGCGTTTCTTTAAAAGTTAATCCTAGCGCTTCTTTTGCGATTACTAAGAATCTGCTTGGATTGTAACTTTCCAGCTTTGCAAGTTTTTCCGAGCGGCTATTATCTCCGTCTCTTCCAGGGGGCTCACGTTCCGAAGCATCGTGATAGAGGTGCAAAAAGGGTGATATCCTATGCGGTATATAATCGCATTGAGTAAAATGCGTATATCTTCCCATGTGGTATTGTCTGCAAGAACATCTCTAAACCATCCCGGCGGTTCACTTGATTTATTGTGTATGCCTAGGCAAACAATGTCGAGAAGTAGTTCTCCATACTTATTCATCATCTCCGGGAAATTATTTGTCAGTTCCCCTGTCTTTACGATCATCTTTTCAATGTCGTCTTTCTCTATGTTAAGTAGAAGGGGACGAATCCGGAACCATGTCCGGACAGTGATAGGTTTTATTACAATACAATCGCCGGGATTTTTCCCTTTAGGGATAGAATCTCGGTTAGTGAAATCAAATGGAATTTTGACGGGCTGGCCCGTTACAGATTCCGATTCTTGCTGAAATAAGTTCTTTATACTCATAATTAATCCAAGGAGCCTAGCCCGTTGTACTTCCGGGCAATATTTCAAGCCATTTGCAACTAACCTTCAATACTTTCAGCTCCATCCTTCAATAGTTTGCTCCTGCAGACGGATTCGAACCGCCGGTCTCTACATAACCGATGTAGTGCTTTTGCCAACTTAGCTATACAGGAATCCAATTAATGATTACGCTGCTCCCTCTTCGGTAACAGTTACTACCTCACGCATAAATGCAGTTTTTTTAACTCCGGCTATCGTAATAGCTGCTTGGACATATACACGTACAAGCAATAATTCGGCTTGCTCTGAACCGGGAGCTTGCGAAATTTTGGAACTGACTTTTCCATTAACAATGGTATAAACCACCTTTTTGCCATCCTTAGGTAGCGTTTCGCATTGGAACGTTTTTGAAATGGAAGGGACATTGAGAGGTTTATTCCAGATATTCTTTCCTCCAGTCGTTTCAATCTCTCCACCCGCCAAATCCTTGATTACTTCATTAGAGGGAGTAGGAATTGAGAACTCTATATAGTCCGTTGTGTCTTTTACAAATTCAACATATAGAGGTTCATCGCTCCCTTCCGTCTCAATCTTTACTTCTTTAGGGTCGGCAAAGTTAAATGCCACACTGCCTTTGAAAGGCAATGGAAATTCTTTGAGGTCTGTTCCAGGAACTCCGTCACCGACTGTTCCAAACTTAATTTTTCCTACGCCCATGGCGATAGGTCTTACTTCTCCTGCCATAATTACTTGTCAATTAAAATTTCTAATCTAATATTTACACACGAAAATCCTTCTTTCAGTTCCGGTATTGGAACACTCCAAATGACTGTTACTTCTTTACATCTGCCGTCGTTACTGTTGATTGAATCAAGCGATTTCCGTACCTTACGCTTTAATTCTTTCATTCGTTGACGTCGGTTCATCCCATTATCATTCAAGGGAACGAAGATGTTGATATTGACAGGCACTTTATTAATAAAGTCAAGTTCATTCAGTTGCAGGTGATTAATAACAATATGTTCACTAGCAACACCTGCTTCCGATTTGTCCTTGTAAATCACAATATCGGTGTCCGCAGCGGCCACAGCATTATAAACTATATCTATAGCGTCAAATTCATCCATAATCAAATCTTGCTAAAAACTGATTTCAACGTATCCCTTAGATATTTCTCACATTGCGTATTAGCACCTGAAATAACTTCATATCCTTTTGCTTCAACGGCTGCCGCATACTCCATACCTGCAACACCAACCAATATATAACCACCGGTATGAGACAGAGATACTTCTTCTGCAAGCCTACGCCCTTTATATTTACCAGTTGTCTTATCAGTCCCTTTGTCGCTTTCCTTGAAGTTCTCCTTGACAACTTCCCCATCTTTTGCAATTATATATCCGATAGAGGAACGAAGATTACCAGTCTGGTCTTTATATGAGCCACTCCGGCGGGCTACTTCGATAAACTTTTCACCTCCTGCTTGCAGGAGAACAAGCGTCTTATATTCTGCTTTACTTTGAAATTGCTCAAACCATCGTTCTAGTGACTTTTGGTCAAATAGGGGAGTCATGCCATTTCTCATACGTTGATAATTGAATGTGATTGATAGGGTTCCCAGCAAATAACCGGTACATCAATACCCTTTGATGCAACTTTCAAACGCAAGAACTTACTGTCTGTCGGCGGTTGCATTTTGGAGTAGAAATAGCCATGTACCTGTGTTTCATCACCAGCCGAATTGTGTTTTAAAACAATTCTTCCATCGCTTACCGGGTCGTAGCGTCCGGGGACAGATATTTCAACCGGTTTCCCAGGAACCCATTCACCATCAACTAAGCGCCCGTTAGCCTCAATAGTAACTATTGCTGTATGTGGATACCGTTTTACCATCTGTTACCAGCTCTTCCTTTGATAATGATTCGTTTCCCAAGTTTAGCAGCTTTCTCCGGCTCCCCATTCTCGATATATAACTGTCTTGCAGTCTGAATATAGAAAGAACGGGGATGAGTGATGGAAAGCTTATTTTCACTGAAATCTTGCGAATTTACCATCATGGCGTACGTATCAGCGACACAAAGACCGACCGACTTCATGTTTTCAGCAGTGCATTTATCTTCAGGATTAACATCACGTTTTACAAAGACTACATTCTCCAAGAAGCCTTCCATATCCCCAACAGAAGGATATTCCAGTATTGTTTCTCTGATTGTTGCCATAATAATAATTAATAACCGTCTTCGTCTGTTTTTTCAGTATCTTCGCCTTCCGCCCATGCTTTACCATCAGTCTTCATGATGTACATTGCATCAGGGTCATTGATAACCGGGATAGCATTAGCTTCCGCTTTAGTCCATTCCTTGAATGGTTCTAACTCAGACCATTTGCTGATAAAAACAAAGTCTTTTTTCAGCGTGGTAGCTTTCTTCTTGTATTCAACCGAATGTTCTGCTGCGATAGGGCCATGCTGGATATCGCCACACTGCAAATCCTCCAGGAAACAGATATTGTTTGCTTCCCACGGGTTTACTGTTGTACGTTGATGGGCGGCATTCTCTATACGAACAGACGGACTTACAAGAACGATTTGAACGCCTTCTGTATTCTCTTGTCCGGAAAGGTACTCGTTAATAACCTTTTTGGAGATAGTCAGCTTTTCTTTCTGATTAATCCAGCCTTTTACCTTTTCAATAACAGCCTTTTGCTTCTTCAATAAAGCAAATCTGTCTTTACGCATCACTACGTATTTAATAGTGACACCTTCGGCAGAAGCGGCGACTACGGTATCTTCGATATCCTGCAAACCATCGGCTGTTGCTGACTTAGCCCAGTCCTCGGTAGATACTATCTTGTTCGTGTTAGGCATACCGCAACCGACAAATTCTTCGGTAACAATACCGTTATTGTTGCTTGAATTGAGGATGAATCCACCTTTGGATAACAACTGCATGCACCACCATTCGAAACGTCCACGAACAGCGTTATATACAAAGTCCTGATCTTTGAAAGCGAGGTCAAGGATAGATTTCAAATCCGAATCACCTTCACAATCACGGCTAAGTTGCCGGTATTCGTTCCAGTCGCTTTCATTCATACCACGCTTAACGGCAGTCTTGGGGATATCACCTGACATCTTACCTACAACTTCACGTTTCTTTTGCGGTGCAGAAGAATCAAAGCTGATAACGTCTGCAATAACAGGAGCACCTTTCTCTCCAGTCAAAGTTTCCCATTTCAGAGAATCTTTCTGCTTTACACCGAAAAAGTTAGGGAAGAAGACCGGCTTAACCTTACGTGAGTTAAGTCGTGCTCCCATGTTCTTACGGTTCACTTGTTTAATTAAACTTCTTTCCATATATCATTATTTTAATGGATTAGACAAAACGGATAAAACGGAGCAACGCTTTAATAGCGTCGTCAACAGGGTAGGGCATTACTGCCTCATTAACAGTACCACGCACCAAGAGTCCGGATTGCTGGTTAGCAACGGTCACATCAACCTTGTTCATAGTGATAACCTCCGGGGTATATTTGAACTTAGCAGCTTTGGCAGCAGCTTTAGCGGTAACGAGAACCAACACATCATTCATCTTTGCGGCTCCAATAGCTCCGGCAAGAGTTATCGTGTCATAAGCCGTATTGGTCTTGTCGATTGCAGAGATTACATCAGAAGCGCCGGTTAAAGCACCGCCGATTGTAACAGCTTCTCCAACTTTGAACACATGATTCTTTGCGATTTGAATAGCAACAGCATCGGCAGCCGCGACAGCGGTAACTTTTCCGGTTTTAACTACATGGTAAAGACCATTAGCATCTTTACCCACGATTACAAGCGGAGGAAGCTCGTCGATGATTTCCTTCAGTTCCGCGCGGGCAATAGTTCCACCGCCCTGAATGTCCTCGATAATCTTTTCGATACCGGGAGCATACTGAAATTCACTTTGTTTTTTTCTGAACATAGCTTTAAATATTAATAATTATTCTTCCAGACCAAGGCTAGCAGTGCCATTATCAGAGCTTTCCTCGTCCTCCATTAACTTCAACCAATCCTGTTCGGTACGTTCTTTAGGCTTATAGGAATTAGGCTTGTAATCACCACCGGCGATCTCATCATCAATAACAGATTGTTTGATTTCGGCATATTCTTCCTGAAGCTCTTTAATCTGGTCTTCAACAGAGGTTTCCGAGTTGACATCAATACGGTTGAACCATTTTGCAGGGAGTTTAGAATCTGCAAATAACGCTTTAGCAGATGCTTGTTTTGTAGAAGTTGTGACTGTTGAAGCGACAGTAGAGACAGATGCAGCCAACTCGGAAATCTGTTTCTGTTGGGCTTTCAATAACTTAACAACAGAAGCAGGCAATCCTTCGAAGTCTTCGTCCTCGTCTTTATCGTCTTCTTCATCATCGTCTTCGGATTTTACCGTTTTCTTAGTCTTTTTAGCCGATTTGATAGGTTTGCCATCCTTTAAACCATTGCTCTTTTCATACTCGGAAATAGCATCCTTTTTCGCTTTTTCTATTGCGGATGTGTTTTCAAGATCAGGAAGAATATTGTCTTTGAACAAGGCAATATAAGTATCAATATCCTCCTCCTTTTCGATTTTGAAGAGTTTCTGAACCTTTACAGCGTACTTTTCGTTTACACCTGCGGCTTTCAATCCCTTTTTAATTGCATCAATGATTGTCATAACGATTTTCTATTAAAATATAAAGGGAGTAAATTTTTCCTGCTTATATATTTTATTTCAGAATCAAATGCATACATTTGCAATATGGATAAGAAGAAAGAATATAAAGTCAAAGCTAAAGCACTCGCTCTTCAAAATGGATTCGACCAAGTTTCCTACTATGGAGAGTGGAACGATTATTTGGCATATACAGCATCCCGGAAAGAAGATGAAGGGCGTTGTATTGGTTATCCTCGGTTTATCCTTGTAAAAGATGGCGTTGCTACACTGGCTCCTTATACACAATCGACAGATATCATGGGAATGACTTCTATGCCAAAAGGATATTCAGAGACACTGCTATAATTTCTTCACTATTCCGTTAATAATATCAGTATTTACTAGAAGATTATCCACACGTAGTACATTGACTCCATATTTCAGGCTTATTTCCTTTGATAGTTCTCCCCAATTTTTTATTTTTCCAGTTTGTGGATCATATATGACTATTTTTCCATCAAGTGATTTTTCCAAAGTAATAATATGCCCCGAATTTCGACCTTTCCAAGAGAAATCAATATGGTATCTTCCTGGCTCTTTTACTAGTTCGACTAGTTCCTTGGTTAACTCTTTTATACTTTTGCTTTTTAAAGCCCCTGTTCTGGTTATATCATATATGCCACCTGCTGTCTTTTTTTCAGGCATAACCATCGTTTTCGGATCAATCCATGCCCAGTTAGTTCTTTTTGAGAGCTCATGGGGAATATTCCCTTTTTTCTCAAGATTAGGCAGTGCTGTTACATCATATCCACGTCGTCTCAACTCGTTAGCAACAACACAAGATTGACAGTTTACACCATATTCATTCCCTTTACCGAAGTTTATATTTCCCCGTAGTTCATTAGCTTCTTCGAAAGTCATTTCTTCACCTCTCTTGATGCCAATTTTTTGCTCAATCTTGGTTTGATTGAAGTTTCTTACAAATCGTTCATCCCATCTTTTCTGAATATCATTTTTCTCTATATCGGTCTTGATGCGTTTGATTTTCTTTGGTACAATTTTGACGACCGAATTGGATACAAACTTAGAATCAAGAAATTCCACTAACTTGGGGTCAATATTAGCCTTTTCACCCCGCATATAGGCGACAAAGCTTTCAGCTAAATACTCAGACTTGCTTGATGTAGCATAACCAGAAATTTTACTGGCATACAGGCTCATTTCCTTACCTAGTTCATTATTCAAATTAGTTGGTAACATCTTCCATTGTACATGATGTCCTATTTCATGACGAATACATCCTTGTAAAGTTTCATCTACCAATGACCGACCAGCTTCTTTATAACGCATAGCTATTGCTCTTTGAGCAGGAGTTAATCGGTCTATATTCTCCATTACTTTACTCCATGCATCTTGTGACTTTTGCATATATTCAGCAAAAGCCTTTGGTGATTTTAAGATATCTTTATTCAAGAATATACCTCCGTCAACTGGACTATAAGAGGCAACAGCATCTACACCATCAGAAAAAGCCTTTTTTCCCTGTACAGAAGTTGGTGATATAACCTTGATACCGCTAATTTTAGGCATATCTAATTGATTGAAAACATCTGCGAGTACTTTATTGATTTCGTTTGCATTATCGACGGATATACCTTTGTAATTAATCTCTCCCTTGAATGTACGGTCAAGCATGTTTTTTTGACAGAATTGACGTGCAAACTCCTGTGCTTCTTCTATGCTCTTACTTTCTTTGAAGGTATATTTAGGCTCAATTACAAGCTGTTGTGGCTTTTCTGGTTTAATAGCAATCTTTATACGCTCATTGATATCTCCATCCTTAGTGAAGTTATCCTTATACCAAAAAGCCGATTGCAATCCATCTTTATTCTCACTGACGAAATCCTTTGCTTTCTGGGGAATATCCGTAATAATCTGCTCGTGCGGAACTGTGTCATTCAGCAGGAAATCAGCTAAATTATCCGGTTCCATTACGATAGGAGTAGCGAAGCAGATACAGAAAGGATGGAAGCCTGTAAACTTGAATGTCTTCGGATATTTTCCGACCATCGCATCACAGATTTTGCACGGTCCGCGATTATTGGCCGAACGTTGTATCTCGATACCTAGTACGAAATCCTGCTTACTCCAACGCTCATAGTCTGCACTACGGTAAGCTATATTTGTGGTTGTTGCAGATGTCCGGAGAGCGTTCATCTTGGCGCTACGATACACACCCTGTCCCGGATGGTAGTCTTTCATAGGACGAGATAATACAAGCTTACCTTCGTCGTTTCGTACACGGCGAAAGCGTTTGTCCGGCTTGTCTAGTAACTGCCGCATATCGCGACTAATCTCATTTGAACTTCGACCAGCAGCAATACCGCTATCAAGATAGAACTCTAATTGAGATTTCGTTTGTTGTGCTATGTTCCAAACTCTATCAGATAATCGCAACCCTTGAGCATCTACCTCCTTCTGAAAGGCCGAAAAAGCAGACATACTGTGTGTGAACATACCTTCCTTGGCAACCGATGAAATAGACATTCCTTTGATATACTCACGTATGAAATCGTCATTCTTCATATCTGACCGCTTCCATGCATCGAACTGAAACGATTCGATATTTTTAATTAGCAATGATTCCAATGTCAGTAGCTCTTTGTCGACGGCATTTTCAATGCTACGATTCTGTATCCACACGTTATTTTTTCCCGCATCAGACCATTTACGGAGATACGGGGAAACAGAAAGTATAAACTGATTAAAGATATTGGCTATTACGGCCTGCTGTGCAGCAATTTTCTGTATATGTTGTTTATCGTAGAAAGAAAGTCCGGGCATAAATTATAAAGTTGCTCCAATAAATGAATTATTTTGTGCAGTCTCTTTTTCGTCTTGCTTCTTACGATTCAATTCTGTTTCCACATCGTCAGTGTATGGTGAATTCTTTATAATCGTTTCCTTGCTATTGAATTGAGAAGCAGTTTCGAGGTTCTTGAGTTCTTCAGCCAGGTCCTGTGGGAGAATACTGCCAAACTCCACCTCAATAAAATTATCATTTAGCTGTGACGCATACTTGGTATGTGTAATATTAGCCATTCCTGCTTGAACTATTGCCACGGTACGTTGAACAGCAGGGCCGAAGATTTCCATCTGCTCACTGGCTTTTATTTCTGCATCAATCAGCATAAATCGGCGAGATGTCCCGCTTAAGTTACCTAATCCCATTAGTTTATTCATTGATAAATCAGGGCTGGAAGCTCCGGAGTGTATGGCATCATCTAATTGGTTAAGTTCGAGTGTAACGGATTCACAAGACTGTTGCCATGCTAAGTAATCGGCATCACCATGATACGACGTACCGGTATCAGGGTCTATTTCTATTCCGAAGTTCAATTCCTTGCCAACTGTCTCTTTACTCGGTAGATTTGCAAGGCCATAGGTTTTTAAAATTGGTTCAGAGAAATAATCATTTGTATCTGACAGACGGGAAAGTCTCATCTCCTTTTTATCCATCAAATTAGCAACATCGTCCCAATCAGGACAATCGACCTCGGCATATACTACCGGAATCTTACCGAAAAGATTTTTTGTCTTTTTCACTAGCCAAACGCCATCCATAACACCGGAGTAGATAGTATCTTTCGTGTATATCTTCACGCATTCGCAAGTACGACCATTAACCTCTGCATTGTATTTATAGAGAAAGCCGTCCATATCGTCGTCTTCATCGAAATGCGGATAGAATTCACATTCGGTATTGCTATCTTTGGGAGTAGAGAGGATTTTAACCTTTAGCTGACTCTTACCATCATCCCGGGTAACCGGATAGAAAACAATAGCAGCTTTGGTTTCAGACAATACCTTGCGGGCAAACTCTTTTAATACTGATTGCATCTTGAGCTTACGCTTGTAGACCTTTTTAAACTCGCTGAAACCGTCGTTTGAATCTTCGGCTGTGATAGTCATTTCACCACCAAACAGAAAGGCAACAGAGGTGCGAACTATCTTTTTGGGTAGATTAGTCACTACTTGAGCGACTTCTACAGTTTTATCCTCTAGTCTCTTAGGTCTTTCTTCTCCTGTATCGGCATCAACCTCTTTTTCTGTTTCCGAATATACAGCAATCTTCTTCCGTTCACGATACCCGACAGATTCTTTACGTCGAGTCCTGTCGCCATCGTATTCTTCCATATACTCGCGAGGATTGCGGTTCTCGCGTGTATCAACGCATAAATCACCTACTATGCTACCAAAGTCATCTTTCTTTAGAATATCCTTAATATCTGGCATATACTTTTCTCTTAAAATATAATGCCAGACAAAATATACTCCAATAATTGGCAGAGGATGTTGACAATTTGTCAGCATCCTCTGCCAATATAAATCTAAGAACTCTTAAATGCCATGCCTAGCATCCTCTTCATCAGATTTTTCCAAAGCCCTCTTATACCCCCAGAAACTTTCTTGGTCCATACCATCCATATAATCCTGCTCCAGTTTTGATATAAAAGCATTTCTTGCCGCTTCTGACAATAAAGCTAAAGTTATATCAGCATAGACACATTTAATAAAGATTTTATCCCCATCTTGGGTCACTTCATAATAATTACCATTTTCTCCTTGACTAGCAGCATTTGCTAATTCATAAATTTCATTGTAATCATCCAAATTTACTCCGTGAAGAAATTCATCAAAATTTGTTGTCGACATAATATTATTTTTTAAATTAATATTATAATCAAAATACAAAAAGCGTACCATAAACAATTATCCACGTCCTACCTTGCGATTTGAAGTTTTTAATTTCAGACCGAGTGATTCGGCAAACTCAGCGAGTATTGTCATTCCGTCCGGTGCATCATCGTGAGCGTTATCACCCTCGCGCTTGTAACTGGTAAGAGCTTTCATGAAACGGCCATAATCCGAACCTTTGGTGTATTCCAATTCATCGAGGAAAGCACAGTACTTCTTTATCCAACCGGCCTTCATAATGATTCGTGTTGGTTTGTGTTGTGTAGTAGGACGGGCTTGTATGATGCAAGCTTTCTTTTCCGCCGTTACCAATTTACGGACATGGATAGCAAATATGCGTCCACCGTTGTTTGATTCAATACGCATCTGGTCGCATTCGGTATCAATTACCATTTGAGCCAGGCGCGGCTCTGTAACTTCTACAGGGGCCTTGGTAAATAGTACATCCGTAATAAAGTACTTCGGCCCGAATACCTTTGCGAATGGTGCGCAAAAATCATCATCTCCCTTGTCTGCCGTATCACAACCACCGATAACACCATCAGGTTTCTTTCCTGCGATATCAGCACTTTTAAAACGCATGAGAGCAGATTTAGGGAATAATAGGCCTTTGGCTTCGAAGGGCTCCTGCATATACTCGGCCATCCAGATACTTTCGTCTGTTTCAGAACGTAGTTCCTTGTAGTACTCTGTTGTATGTACATCGGCACAGAAAGTTTCGTCGTTCTCATCCAGGGCGGCAATACGAATGATTTCATTGTACTTGCCGGCTTCTTCCATGCGTCCGAGGACATCATTAGAAGACCAGCGTGTACCGATGTCAATCATGCAGCAGCTTCCTTCAATACGTGAATCGTGCGTACCTTGTTTCCAAGACCATACCTTCTCGTTATTATTGTCGGATAACGCATCTTCCAGGCTCTTGTACAAGTCGTCTGTCATAGCTAGCATAGAAGCACCGAATCCGATCACAGTACCGCCGACACCGCCACCGAAGTAGCTTACCTGCCGAGCACCTTCTACATTCCAACCTTTGACATTCTGTTTATCTCCTTTTAGGTGAATCTCAGTAAATATCTCATGATAACGTTTTGATTTGACAATATCGCGGGTATCATAAGAGAGCTTGTTGTATAACGTGTCAGAACAACAGTTACGCATTACAGATTCTTCGGGAAAGTGGCCGTACATCCAAGCGATGAAAAGAGAGGATATATAAGACTTTCCGGCACGTGGTGGCATACTGACAGCAAGACGGTAGATTATACCCGCAGAATACGAGCTATACACACGCATGAACGCTTCAGCGACTTTTTTTAGGAACAGACGTTTAGAGAAAAACTTCGGATCATAGTATAAACAGAACGCCCAAAAGTCTTTCTTTGCTATTCGTTTGCGGAGTATGGTAGCAGCTTTCGCCTTACGAATCAATATTTCTCTTTTACTTTTCTTCTTTACCATCAATAATAGACTGTAACTGTTCGTCACTCAATCCTTCCAGTTCATCACCAATATTCACATTTGCATCAACTTCTTTCTTGTCACGCCATTTCTCCGGCTGCCGGTTCTTCAGCCAAAATATTGCAGCCGTTGTATCAGGAGGATAATGCTCTATGTATTCTTTTGAATCAGTAATCTTTCCTTCTGATGTTGCGAATTTGGTGGCTTTACAGTCATAGCCGATGGCACGGTTATAAAGACGGGATGCAACATTAGCATCTGCAATATTCTTTCCCTTTTTTAGGGACTCAAGAAATTCGGGATAGTCCTTTTTCCATTTGTTCAATGTTTGTTCGGAAACAGAGAAGAATTCGGCTAGCTCTTTATCCGTTGCACCCAACAAACAAAGCTTTAAGGCCTGATCGGAGAATTCTATTCTGTATTCCGATTTACGCCCTCTTTTTTTCTTTTCAGCCGGATTCTTCTTCTCTGTCATAAATTAACCATAACTAACAAACTGTGATAATTCAGCCTTCAATTCAGGCAACTTTCCATTATCAAAATAGAACGAAGAATGCATTTTTCCTGCTTTTTTCACACCGCGCATCGATTTGCAGAGATGTTCACCCTCCATAATTATTCCAACAGCTAGCGGTGGGTGTTCTTTTCCGAGTGCATCCACTATCATCATAACGACATCTTGAGCTAATCTCTCCTGTACCTGTAAACGGGCTGCACAATAATCGATAACACGGCCAATCTTTGAGATACCTAATATGCTTCCTTCTGGATTAGGAATATAGGCAAACCAATACTTTCCGAAGAAGGGCATCATGTGGTGCTCGCACATTGAGTAGTAGGTACCAGAGTCTGCTACTATGCTATTAAAGGATAATCCATCTTTACCATTTGGGAAAATTGTTACTTTTGGCGCCTGTTCTGGATCGTACCCGCGAAATAGTTCTTTCCACATTCTAACAATACGTTCCGGTGTTCCTTTTAATCCTTCTCGTTCTGGATTGTCACCAATGTACGATAAGATTGTTCTTACTGCATATTCAATATCTTTTGTGTCTGTAGACTTAGTTTCCATTTAGGGTGTTCTTTTACGTAGTTAATAACTTCTTCTGTGTTTTGGCAGGAGCATGGTTGTAGATAATACACGGCTGCTGTCATTGCTTCATAGGCTGATAGGTCCTGTCCTGTATATACGACCTTTATTTCATGAGGATTGACTATAATAACCTTGCTGCCTTCTTTAGGCGAACAAGTCACCCAGTCAATGTTTCTTGGAATAGGGACGGTCCCGTTTGTTTCTATCTGAACGAACTTCCCTGCCTGATGGAGCTTATTGATAAACTTTCGATCTACCTGCAATCCCGGCTCGCCACCGGTCAAAACAACGAAGCGAGTAGGATAGAAGCAAATCTTTTTGATAATTTCCTCATCCGACATTTCTCTTCCGGAAGAATGTTGTGTATCACAGAAGGGGCATTTCAAATTACATCCGGAGAAACGAACGAAAACAGCAGGAGTACCAGTACGATAACCTTCTCCCTGAATACTATAAAAAATCTCATTTATCTTTTTCATACCACGCAATATTATTTTCTGATTCTTGTACCATTACTTTAAAACATCCCGGTACCTGACCGCAAATCCATTTTGCCATATTCTCCGCAGTTGTGTTGAATGGAAGAACCTCATTCAGATTCTTGTGATCTAACTTATCTTGTATTTTTTGTTTGATATGACTGAAATCAATTACCATTCCATCGGAATTCAGGTCTTTTGCCTGGCACCAAACAATTATAATCCAATTGTGCCCGTGCAGGTTCTGACATTTGCTCTCGTAGGATAGCTTCAAGCTATGTGAAGCTGAAATCTCAATACGCTTTTTTACTGTATACATAATTTTCATCTTTGGTTACCTAATAAATAATCATATTCGTGCAGGCTTAACTCGCCTGCTAAACATACTTTTGCCAACGTGAGTTTAGAACAGGAGTTGAATCTATATTTAGTTATTAGCTGATCCACATTTTCGGCATAAAACTCCAACAGTTTAGATTCATCCAAATCTCCGATATACTTCGGTATCTTTTTCCCATTAATGACAAAAGGCAATTTCGGCCATCTTACGATTGCACTCCACGTCGTACTATCAGCACTTGTGCAAAAGCGATTCTCTTTCAACATCTTCGATTCGGTACACCCTAACAGATGTATGTCAATTTGTGGCTTTCTTTGCTTGATATACCTAGTCAAATGAGCAACATCTGTTTTATAGGTATAACTCTTGTGTATTCTTAATTCTGGAACGCTTATCGCAATGTAATCGGAGAAATCAATCATACGATTTAAACCTTCCTTTCCATCTTCCAAATGAAAGACATTGATTATCCTGTTATTGGGAAGAAGTCGTTTCATTTCTTTTCTAAAAGACCATGCCATTTCAGGAGAGAGGATCTTCTGACAGTCTACTTCAACACATGTACCTTTGAAGCCCGTTTCCTTCACGAAATCAACTAACTTCAACATCCAAGTGTACAGGAATGCTTCGTCTCGCTTTCCTTTATCAGCTCCAAACATCAGAGTAAAAAGCCCAGAATCCATGATTACATGTTCACCAAGGGAAGATACTAATGAAGGAATGATATTGTTCCTATTCCTATTAGAAAGTTTCCCATTCAGCATTTGCTTTACGAATGGATAGCAAGTAAATAGGAAGTATTTAACTCCGACAGAATGAAGTGCTGTTAGCTTGTCTAGGTTCTCGCATCCGGCAAAATGGACTTTCAGATTATCTTTGAATAATGGATCCACCGAAACCGTCCTCCAGTACTTTAGCTTCCGACATTTCTGGAAAACGATTTAAAAGCCACGTGGCGACATCTTCACACGACAATGAGCCGAACTCACATGGCGCCCCAAATTCTTCCTGTAACTTGGCTGAAAGCTGTTCTTGCATGGTATTAATTTCGATTTCCCTGTTATTGTGTGACACTTTGAACTCACAACTGATAATGAATATATGCCGATGACGTTTCGATAGATATGCGCACGAAGCTGGAGCATCCGGATAGGAGTGAAATCCGATCACTTGATTATATGTTATGACCTTTTTAATCATGTTTTCCCTCCTTCTCGTGCACGTTTTTACCACAGAAAGGACAAATCAAAACCTTATCTTTTTTGGATACCAGCTGTGTGCTTCCACTAAAGAAATCATCTAATTTATCTTCATCGATGTTGAAGTTCGGAATATCCAGATTCCAGTCACATAGCTTATCAAGGTCGATGTCCTCAACAATAGCAGAGAAGTTAAAATGAGAAGTGTCGGAAGTATGATTGTCCGCTAAGGCAAGCAACCTTCTTTTTTCATCTTCCGTAGATAAGTCGGTACGCTTAATAACGACTAACTCTTTACCATCGGACTCGATAATCCGTACTTTGAGTCCTAGCTTTTGAGCTTCCTCATAGACACCGTTTCCAGCGATTAACACACTATTCCGGTCAGCCAACACGGACCGACCGGCTCCACATTCAACAAGGCTTTTGTGGATAAGCCGCTTGTTTTCGTCCCCATGGATACGATAGTTCCGGGGATCAATTGTAATTTTTTCTTTTTCTTCCATGACCAAGGAATTTCAATTAAAATATAGATTCCCCGGCTATTTTCTTTCTAATAAGTTCTTGTACTCCGTTATATATCTCATATAGCTGCTTCAATGTCTCCGGACCTTCCCATTCAGAGAAATTTCCATCCTGGAAGAAATGAAACTCAAACACATGTGCAGCTAAATCTCCGAGTTCTAAGCTTTCAAATGTATCTCTTACTAAATGCAGCCTGTCTAATATTTCAGCATTTCGATCTACTGAATCATCTGAAATATCCTCGATATCCAGCCTGGAATAATCTACATTATCATCCACTGGTAAAGGTTTGTATCTACTTCGGTACTGTGAAGTAGGAGAGGATGCGTTCAACTTTATCATCTTCAAAACAAAGAAATCAAGCTCTGTATAGCCATTTTTCTTTGTGTTGAGTAATTTATCAAGTAGCTTGCTTTGCTTCTGAAGGAGCGAACATATGACCTCATTTAGGACGTCTGTTGCTTCGTCTGAAATGCCAGCAAGCCCACAATGATACAAAGAGTAATCAAGCCATCGCTCGTAGCGCTTAGTTATGTAATTATTTACTGCTTCACTTGCCATATGCATAAAGATTTTATATATTTGCTGTTCCTAATAGCAATACAAAGCTTTATGCTTATGAAAGCGGTCGGTGGTGGTACGCCGGCCGCATTTATTTTTCCAACTCTTTATCCTTGGCAATGTTGTAATTACACAAATACATTCCTATATCCATTTCGGCCACATCTTTAGCAGGAATCTTCTCACCGTAGATTTTATGCAGAGCTTCATTGTCGCCTCCCCATGCTCTCCATAGAACTTTTGCGTCGTACTTCTCCGGTAGATGTGGGAAGAACTTCAGAAAGGCCTCAAAACTTTGCATTGCTTCTTCTCGAGCGTTTTTAATACCTTTTGTACCTAGAACGATGTCTTTAGACAATGTCTCTGATCGGGAATATCCGTTCTCCGTGTCTTGACGTATCCTGATGTTTTCCTTATGCTCAATCTCTCTACGTCTGTCTTTGCAAAAATCGGCAAGCGCTACCATGATAGCTTGATTGTTGATTTTCGTCCCCCACACAAATTGTCCTCGGCTGCCATTCTTTAGCTGGGAGAAGAAAATGCATAACTCGGCTAAGTTCAGGTACCAGTAACTAGATAAAATTGATAAGGCTGTTTCCGCCAGTTGAGCATCGGTTAGTTCAACACCGGCATATCTTAATACTGACTTCAAATGTTCAGTAATAATCTCTACTGATGTCGAATTGCTAAAGCTTCTGTTTACGTCAGCTAGAGTAGGGATATTCTCAGCATTAGCCACATCAAACAATGAGACATTACAGTTCAATTGCGCGATTGTCCCGCTCCATTCAGCGACCAATTGGGAGGCTGTCAATCCAGTCTGTAAGGCCTGCTGTATCGGAGTTAGCTCCTTTCGGATTACTGCTGTCTCCTGGACTATCTGCAACGGGGTTAGTACCGCCTGCATCCCTGCTTTTATTAATTCTCCGTTCATCTTTCTTGTTTTTAAGTTCAACTGTCAACCATCGGGCAAAGTGAGACATCGCATCTTTAGACGACTTCGTCGTTTCTCCCTCATTCTGTAATTTCATAAAGAACTTCTCCAAATACCCGTAAAAGGCTTCTAACGTGAAATCAGGGTTGCCGGAAGAACGAGTGTTCATCGTTACTGTTTCCGCCCATGACTGATTCGATTTCAGTTCAGTATAACAGTCGTCTAAAGTCTTATCGAAAAAACTATCAGCCGGAAACAGTTCTCCCACGCGTGAGGGAGATATTGTCTTATTGTCTTTAGTCTTATCTTTAAGGTTAACCGTTTTACTTACCGTTTTACTTACCCTTTTACTTACCTCTTTACTTACCGTTTTACTTTCGTCAAGTAAGTAATAAACTGG
>OGOR01000415.1_pt1 | contig 35352 bp, 28 predicted proteins | sample 1552771 | NCBI WGS metagenome assembly OGOR01 (sample SAMEA2580124, study PRJEB22360) | human gut metagenome | biome: human gut; feature: human-associated habitat; material: faeces | place: Denmark | collected 2008/2010
AAGACTTCTTTGATTGCTCTCTGCACAAGAAGAACGGGAGCAAGTGCAAGGGACATTTCATCCGGGTAAAGGTTCTGGAAGGACGTGTGCTGAGTCATGTTCAGCGGGTGACGGACTACATTCTCCGTCATGAAAACTACTTCCGCAAGGTCATGGAGGAGCAGCTTCGTGTGGAAAGCAGCGAAAAGCTGACCGTCCTGAAGAAGCAGCTTGCCCGGAATGAGAAGCGGATTGTAGACCTCAAACGGCTGTTCATGAAAATCTACGAGGACAACGCCAATGGAAAGCTGAGCGATGACCGCTTCGACATGATGAGCCAGAGCTACGATGCCGAACAGAAGCATCTGGAAGAGGAAGCCCTCTCTATCCAGCAGGAAATTGAAGTACAGGAACAGCAGATCGAGAATATTGAAAAGTTCGTCCAGAAAGCGCACAAGTACGTTCATATTGAAGAACTCACCCCTTATGCTCTCCGTGAACTGGTGTCGGCCATCTATGTGGATGCCCCGGATAAGTCCAGCGGAAAGCGGGTGCAGCACATCCATATTAAGTATGATGGGCTGGGGTATATCCCTCTGAATGAACTGGAAGCAAAAGAAAAGGCGTGACCGAAGTCACGCCAAATCTGCCCCATTGCGGGAACTTTTGCAAATACTGTTTTATGGGAACTCTGCTCTGGGGAACTCCCTGCCTTACTTATCGTGTGTGGATTTTTGCAGGGTGCGTCCGGGTGGGCGCACCCTGTTTTTGTTTGTGCTTATTTCTTCAGAATCCGCATTGCGTTCAGAACAGCGATGATCGTGACACCCACATCACCGAACACGGCTTCCCACATACCGGCCATGCCGAGTGCGCCCAGAACAAGGAACACGCTCTTGATGCCAAGAGCAATCACGATGTTCTGCATCACAATCCGTTTCGTAGCCTTTGCAACATCAATGGCTTCTACAAGTTTCGATGGTTTATCTGTCATCAGAACAACATCCGCAGCTTCAATCGCGGCATCCGAGCCAAGACCTCCCATGGCAATGCCGACATCTGCACGGGCAAGAACAGGGGCATCGTTGATGCCATCGCCCACGAAGGCGAGTTTGCTGCCCTGCCGTTTCTGCTTATCCAGCATTTCCAGCTTTTCGACCTTCTGGTCGGGCAAGAGCTGTGCATAATACGCATCCAGACCAAGTTCGTCTGCCACCGACTTGCCGATTCGCTCATCATCGCCGGTAAGCATAACAGTTTTTTCCACGCCGATCTTTTTCAGCTCTGCGATTGCGCACTTGCTGTCCGGCTTCACTTCATCTGCGATCAGGATACAGCCTACATAGCTACCATCCGCTGCTACATAGAACTTTGTTCCGGCTGCATCGCAAGCGGCATAGGCAATCTTTTCAGATTCCATCAGCTTACTGTTGCCAGCCAGTACCTTCTTTCCCTGCACCATAACGCTGATGCCGTGTCCTGAGATTTCCTCAAAGTCAGAGAACTGCTTCTGGTCGATTGGCTTTCCATAAGTCGCAAGAATCGACTTTGCGATCGGGTGGTTGGAATAACTCTCTGCCTGTGCAGCATACTCCAATACCTGCTCTTTCTGGTATCCGGCTGCCGGAATGATATTTGCGACCTCAAAAACACCCTTTGTTAAGGTGCCGGTCTTATCAAAGACCACCACGCTCACTTTGTTCAGTGCTTCCAGATAGTTGCTGCCCTTTACCAGCACACCGCGCTTGGATGCGGCACCAATACCGCCGAAGAAGGTCAGGGGAATAGAAATGACCAATGCACACGGGCAGGAAACGATCAGGAACACAAAACCTCTGCGCAACCACTCAGACCAGCCGCCGCCAAGGACGAGCGGCGGAATGATCGCCAACACAGCCGCCATTCCAACAACGACCGGCGTATAGTATCGTGCAAAGGTCGTGATGAAGTTCTCGGTGGGAGCTTTTCTTGCAGAAGCATTCTCCACAAGGTCAGTGATCTTCGATACCGTGGATTCCCCGAAGCTCTTTGTGACTTTCAGCGTCAGCAAACCGCTCTGGTTGATGCAGCCGGACAGGGCTTCATCGCCTTTGCGGATGCTTCTCGGCACAGATTCGCCGGTCAGTGCCTTGGTGTCCAGCATGGATTCGCCATCCACAACGATGCCATCCAGCGGGATTTTTTCACCGGGTTTTACCACGATGATCTCGCCCACCGCAACGCTTTCCGGAGAAACGACCTGCAATACGCCATTCCGCTTAACGGTCGCCGAATCCGGACAGATGTCCATAAGGTCAGAGATGGACTTTCTGGAACGCTTTACCGCCAGCGACTGGAAGAACTCTCCGACCTGATAGAACAGCATAACTGCAACAGCTTCCGGGTATTCCCCGATGGCAAATGCGCCGATCGTGGAAACACTCATCAGGAAATGCTCGTCAAACACCTGTCCTCTGGTGATATTTTTCACTGCCTGCCATACGACATCCCAGCCAAGAATCACATACGCCACAATCAGAAACGCCAGTTCCGCCAGAGTCGGCAGCTTTGCGAATACGGTCAATGCCATACCGATTGCATAGACCACAGCACCCACGGCAAGCCGTATCGTGCGCTTCTTATCCTCATCGTTATAGACCGCCGCTTTTTCATCCTTTTTGACAGGTGCAGTCGCTTCCAGCTGCTTTTCCGACACTTCAACATCCGGCTCATGGCTGTGTACGATCGTGGTAACGGTATCCAGCAAGGAAGCAGCTACCGATGTTCCAGCCTGAACAGTCAGCGTCTGGTTCATCAGATTCACGGTCGAAGAAGTCACGCCATCCAGCTCACCGACTTCTTTCTCGATCTTTGCTGAGCAGTTCGGGCAGTCCAAACCTTTCAGGAGATAGACTTTCGTCACCGCAGGTTCGGTCTTTTCCGACACTTCAACATCTGGCTCGTGGCTGTGGACGATCGTGGTAACGGTGTCCAGCAGGGAGGTAGCCACCGATGTTCCTGCCTGAACAGTCAATGTCTGGTTCATCAGATTCACGGTCGAAGAAGCCACGCCACCCAGCTCCCCGACTTCTTTCTCGATTTTTGCTGAGCAGTTCGGACAATCCAGACCTTTCAGGAGATAGACCTTCGTCACCGCAGGTTCGGTCTTTTCCGACACCTCAACATCCGGTTCATGGCTGTGGACGATCGTTTCGACCTGTTCCGCCAGTGTTGCATCCGCAGACTTTTCTGACTGAACGGTCAGTGTCTGCTGCATTAAATTCACAACCGAGGATTCCACTCCCGGCAATGCTCCGACCTCTTTTTCTATCTTGGCGGAACAATTCGGGCAATCCAGACCTTTCAGGATGAATACTCTTTTCATTTTGACCTCTACTACGTTTTCTTAATTGTTCAATCGCTCAACTTAAAAGACAAAAAGATAATCGCTTGCGCGATCATCCTCTTAAATGCTCAAATCCCTTGTCGATGATCTCCTTTACATGATCATCCGCCAGCGAATAATACACGATCTGGGCCTCTCTGCGGAATTTGACCAGTCCGGCAAGCCGGAGTGCTTTCAGCTGGTGAGAGATCGCCGATTTGGTGACGCCCAGCAGAACCGCAAGGTCGCATACACACATCTCGCTCTGTTCCAGAGCATGAAGGATCTGCACTCTTGTGCCATCTCCGAACAGCTTGAAAAGCGATGCAAGCTGGATGTAGTCGTCTTTCGGCTGCATTTTGCCTTTTACATCGTTCACGATGTCCTCATGGATCACATCGCAATTACAGGTGTATAAAGAATTTGACATCAGACGTTCTCCTTGTTTTGTAGTTGAACAACCGTTCAATCATATTATATCTGCTCTTCCTCCGTTGTCAAGAGGAAAAGTTAGCATCTGCTTCCTGCGATTTGTCGTCTAACAGACCTTGACAGCCTCCTTATTTCGCATACAATATAGTTGAGCGTTTACTCAACTGCCGTATTTTGCGCAGAAGATTTTTCATTTGAACAACCATGCAATAAATAAAAGAGGTCTGCCTGTGAAAGGAAAATTCATCACTCTGGTTCTGACATTGGGATTTCTTGCCGCGTTTGGCGTATTTATGCACTCGCCGCCCTCTATTCTGGATGGGCTGACCGGTGCGACCCCGAAAGCGAAACGTGCCGCACAGATGGCCGCACCGCTGGAGGGCAACTATCTGTTCTGCATCAACCCTGCGCTGGAACCGTTTTCCGATGCGGATTTCCGGAATGATCTGAAAGCATTTGTTTCCGGTGAGACAGAAGTCCTTTCCGATGCCGGACTGCCGCACATGACGCTTTCGGTCTGCGAAACAGACTATCCCTTGCTTTGCTATGCAACGGCTCTTTGTGAACGCCTGACTGCTGCCGGAGCAGATGTCACGTTGAAGCAGTACAGCGAAACCATGCTGCGTTCCCGTGCAATCAATGGGCGGTATCAACTGCTGCTGGTTTCGGAAAATACGCTTGATGCAACAGCATTGCCGGATGCAGACATCCTTCTGCTCTCCGCAGAAGAAATGGAGGATCCCTCATGCGAAAACTGAACACCATTCTCTCCGTTCTGCTACTTTTCATCTGTCTGCTTCATGGGCTGATGGGCAGTTTTATGTTGCTGGGCATCAGTTCCGGGGCAGGAAAGTTTCTGGCATGGATCGGCGTTGGCATTCTGGCGGCGCACACCGTCCTTGGGCTTTTGCTGACCGCACAGACATTCCGGGCTTCCCGGTCCGGCGGAAAACTCTACGGAAAGCAGAATGCTCTGTTCTGGGCAAGGCGCACCAGTGGGCTTGCTATTTTGCTCATGCTCTTTTTCCATATTGGCGTGTTCGGCAGAGTGCAGGACGGCGTATACATTCTGTTTCCGTTCACAACGGTCCGGCTGCTGACGCAGCTTTTACTGGTTGCTTCGGTATTTGTGCATCTTCTGCTCAATCTCCGACCCCTTCTGGTATCGCTGGGCATCGTCCGGGATAAGGAGCAGCGCGGCGACCTCTATCTGATTCTTTCTATACTGGTGCTGTTTGCTGCCGGTTCGATCATTCTATATTATATCGGGTGGAACAATGTATGAAACACACTTTGGTGATCGTGGGTGCAGGGCTGGCAGGGCTTTCCGCTGCTTTGACTGCTGTGAAAAACGGCTGGACGGTAAAGCTGGTGTCCTCCCTTGCCTCCGAGCGGGCGCAGTCTGTTATGGCAGAGGGCGGAATCAATGCAGCCTTGAATACCAAGGGAGAGGAGGATAGCCCGGAGCAGCATTATACAGATACCCTGACCGCTGCCTGCGGACTTGCTGACCCGAATGCAGTCTGGGGGATGACGCAGGCTGCGTCCGAACTGGTGCGCAGCCTGCACCATCTGGGAGTACAATTCAACGTGACAGATGACGATGAACTCGACCTGCGGAATTTTGGCGGACAGAAGAAAAAGCGGACGGCCTTTGCACAAAGCGATACGGGAAAGCAGCTAATGACCGCTCTGATTGATGCTGTGCGCCGGGAAGAAAGCGCAGGAACGGTCGAACGCTTTCCACACCATAAGTTCCGCACCCTGCTGCTTTCCGGGAACATCTGCGGTGGCTGCACAGTGCAGGACACCTATACTGGCGAACTGCTGCGGTTTGTATGCGATGCCGTCCTGATTGCCACAGGCGGGCTGCATGGCTTATTCGGTGATACGACCGGCTCTCTTGCCAATACCGGAGAAGTCACCGCAGAACTGTTCCGTCTGGGCGTTCCGATGGCAAATCTTGAAATGATCCAGTACCACCCTACCACGGTCGAACTGGGCGAAAAACGGATGCTTCTGAGTGAGGCCGCCCGTGGTGAGGGCGGGCGGCTGTTTGCATTACGGAACGGGAAGCCGTGGTATTTCATGGAAGAAAAATATCCGGAACTCGGCAACCTGATGCCGCGTGACATCACCGCGCGGGAAGTCTGGACGGTCAGCCGTGACTATGAGGTGTTCCTTGATATGACAGAGCTTCCTAAAGAAGTCATGGAGCATAAACTTGCCGGACTGGTGGATGATTGTCAGACCTATCTGCACAAAGATATTCGCAAAGAACCCATTCCGATTTTGCCGGGTATCCACTACTTTATGGGAGGCATTCAGGTGGACGAGCGGCACCGCACTTCGATGCGGAATCTGTACGCTGCCGGTGAATGCTGCGCTCAGTACCATGGCGCAAACCGTCTGGGTGGAAATTCTCTTCTGGGTGCGATCTATGGAGGACAGATTGCTGCGGAAACTGCCTGCCGGGAAACAGTCAGTTCCCCCAATATGCCCTGTGCCGAAGAATCCCTTCTGCCCGAACTTTCCCCGGACGCTCAAATGCAGATGAATCGTATCCTGCTGAACGCACTCGGTGTCGTGCGGGATGCACAGACATTGGAAGCGGGCATTCAGGAAATCCGCAAACTGTCTGGCACCCTTCCGCTTCTGGGCTGTGCCATGCTGGAAAGTGCCCTCGCCCGAAAAGAAAGCCGGGGTGCGCACTGGCGGGCAGATTATCCCCAACGCAACGATGCCGTTTACTGCAAAACCACCGTGGCACACTGGAACGGGCAGCATATCGCCATCAGCTTTGAATCCATCCCCGAAAGGCGGCATGATTTATGAACTACACCATCCGAATCAAACGGCAGGAAAACCCGCAGGCTTCACCCTGCTGGCAGGAGTTTTCCTTTGAGGGAAGTGCGGACACCTCGATTGCTTCGGTGTTGAACGAGCTGAATCACCGCAGCCCTCTGTGCGAAAAGAGCGGAACGGTCGTTTCCCCCATTGCGTGGGAATGCGGCTGCATGATACGCAAGTGCGGTGCCTGTGCCATGCGGATCAATGGTCTGCCTCGTCTTGCCTGTTCCGTTTTTCTGCGGGACTGTAAGGGAAGCGTTGTTACTCTGGAGCCTTTGAGCAAATTCCCACTGGTGAAAGATCTGGTCGTAGACCGTTCCGTGATCTTTGAAGCACTGAAGCGGACAAAGCTGTGGCTGGAAGGAGATGCGTTCCAGACCAGCTATACGCACAGCCAGCGGTATCGATCTGCTAAGTGTCTGCTCTGTGGCTGCTGCTTGGAGGTCTGCCCGAACTTTGACCCGAACAGTGAATTTGCTGGAGCTGTTCTGCCCGTCAACGCTTACCGTATTCTGAACGAAGAACAGGATATTGCCCATCAGACAGAACTCGCAAATGCGTATCGTCAGCTTTATTTTGAAGGCTGCGGAAAATCTCTTGCGTGCCAGGACATCTGCCCAGCCGGAATCCCGGTCGAAGAACTGATGTCACGTTCCAATGCCGCAGCGGTCTGGAAGCGATAAAGTGTAAAAGGGTATGCGGTTTATAGCCGCATACCCTTTTATGCTTAATCTTCTAATCCGTGACTTCCCGCCACATTCTTCAGATACTCCTCTGGTTCGCCGTTCAGAATCAAGTCTGCATAGCCAAGCGGGTCATTGTAGATGAGATAATCTAACTCCAACCTCTGCGCCATGGTCACGTCCAATTCATCCTCGACCCCAGTGCAGTCAATGGAGATCATTCTCCCATCCCGGAGCAGCAGCTCCACGCACCCGGTGTCCATGTTGAATTTGCAGGCTCTTTCATCGTACTTCATGTTTGTGTCCTTTCTGCCTTACGGCACCTTTACAGTTGTGACCTTTGTGATACGGTCTTTTTTCTGATAAGGTTTCGGACACACAGCCATCGGGAAGGAGCCGGAATTATCATTTCCGAAGAAAACAAAAAATCCGAACCCTTCTCCTATCGAGAAAAGGTTCGGATTTTCATTGTTTGGTGCGGATAAGAGGACTTGAACCTCCACCGAGTTGCCCCGATTAGAACCTGAATCTAACGCGTCTGCCAATTCCGCCATATCCGCATATTCTGTTTTGTTCGCTGCCGTTCGGCTCGGAACGATAGTTATTATACCACGGAAAGCGGGAAAGTCAAGCGTTTTTTCAAAAAAGTTTTTGCATTCTTTTTCGCATATTTTATCTTGCGTCCCTGCGCACAAAAACACAGGCATCTGCCCCGGTGATGCCTGCTTCCGGGGCAGATGTCTGCCAGACCACGCTTTTTCTTTTGCAGTTTTTCCTGAATTTTCTCAGATACCCCAGAACAGCCAGAGGCTCCCTGCCCCCACGAGGACCGCTGCCAACGTGAACGGCACACCGATGCGCAGGAAGTCCCGGGTGCGGACAGTCTCGCCGTTCTTGCGGAGAATGCCGATGGCCGCGATGTTGGCCGACGCGCCGATGGGGGTCAGGTTGCCGCCCAGCGTCGCGCCGGTAAGCAGACCGAAGTAGAACAGCTCCGGCTCAATGCCCGCGCCGCCGTTCATGAGGGCAGCGACGCCCTGCACCACCGGCAGCATAGCCGCCACATAGGGGATGTTGTCGATGAAGGCCGACAGCCCCACCGACGCAGCCACCAGCAGCAGATAAAGATGCAGCGGCTCGTCTCCGGCTGCGGAGTGGAACAGCTGCGCCGCCGCGTCGATGACGCCCGCCCTGCTCACCCCTTCCAGCAGAATAAAGAGGCTGAAGAGCAGCAGCAGGGTGTCATAATCCAGCGCCCGGAACGTCTCGGCCAGAGGCTTCAGGGAGCGGCTGCGCCAACAGGCGCGTGCGGCACCGAAGAGGCACAGCCCCATGCAGACGAGTCCGCTGCGCAAGGTATAGAGCAGATGCAGCACGCCGCCAGAGGGCTCGGGCAGGAAGGACGCCGCGATGAGCAGACCTACCGTCAGCAGGAGAAGCGCCGTGGGGACGTCGTCCTCCACCTCCGTTTCCACCGTGACATGGACGGGCTGGCGCTGGTCCCGGAACAGCCAGAACAGCACCCCCAGCGAGGCCAGCGCTCCCAGCTCCACGCTCCAGAAGATGCCGGGCCGACCCTCCATCCAGAAGAAATCGAAGAAATTCATCCCCGCAAAGCCGCCCAGCAGGATGCTCGTGGTGTCCCCCACCAGCGTTGCCGCGCCCTGTAAATTGGATGACACCGCAATGGCGATGAGCACCGGCACCGGCGATAGCTTCAGCCGCCGGGCGATGGCAAGCCCTACCGGAGCCACCATCAGCACGGTGGCCACATTGTCCACAAAGGCACTGATGAACCCCGCCAGCAGCGCCAGCACCGACACAGCCCACCGGACATCCGGCACATGGGCAATGAGCTCCTCAGCCAGCCGGGCGGGCATCTTGCTCTGGATAAAAAGAAAGACCGTACCCATCATTCCCGCCATCATCAGCAGGACATTGAAGTCTACGGCCCGGGCGGCGTCCGCCAGCGTGAAATCATACACGCCCAGCTTTCCCAGCAGCAGGAACGCCCCGGCCCCGCCCAGCGCGACCCAGGGGCGGTACTGCTGCACCGCCAGCATCAAAATATAAAACAGGACAAACAGGCTCAGCGCCAGTGTCATTTCGTCTCCTCCGCAGGTTCCAGAGGCTTTGCGTCTTCTTCTATCATCCGATAGCCCACGCCAAGCTCGTTGAGGATATAAGTATTGCTGCCCGGGCGGCTGCCCAGCTTTTTGCGGATATTGGCCATATTCACCTGCAGCTTCTTGGTGCTGCTGGCGTCCGTGTCGCCCCAGATGGCCCGGACGATGGCCGCATAGGTCATCACGCGCCCGGCGTGCTCGGACAGGAAAGCCACGATATTGTATTCCGTCTGGGTCAGGCGCACCTCCTGCCCGTCCACGAACACCTTGCGGCGCTCGTAGTTGATGGTGAGGCCCTGTGCGCTGAACACCCCACCGGGCAGACTGCCGCCGCCATAGCGGTTCACCCGCAGCGCAGCCCGCACCCGGGCCAGCAGCTCGCCGGTGCCGAAGGGCTTGGTGATATAGTCGTTGGCACCGAGGTCGAGAGCCTCGATCTTATCCTGCTCGGTGGTGCGGGCCGACAGGACGATGATGGGGGTCAGATACTTCTGCCGGATGGAGCGGATGGCGTCCAGACCGTCCCGGTCGGGCAGGCCGAGGTCCAGGATGACGAGATCCGGGTTATAGGAGATGAACATGGTCATGCCCATCACGCAGGTCTGGGCCACCAGCGCCTGATAGCCGTTGGTCTCCAGCAGGGTCTGGATGAAGCTGCAGATGTTCGCCTCATCCTCGATGATAAGTACCTTGAATTTATTATTGCTCATCCTCTGTTTCCTCCGTATCCACTTCTTCGGTCTCCAGCCAGAACCGGATGGTCGTACCCTCGCCGGGCGTGCTCTCGGCCTTTATCTCGCCGCCGTGGGCTTTGATGATGGCCGCGCACACCGACAGCCCGATGCCCATGCCGTGCTTGCCGCCCGACGAGGTATCCTGCGTCAGGGTCGTGCCGGTGAAGAGGGTCTTGAGCCGCTCTTTCGGGATGCCGCAGCCGTTGTCAATGACTTCAAACACCGCCCGCTGCCCCAGCGTGAACACCCGCAGCGTCAGGCGGGTCATCCCCTTGGCGTGGAGCACCGCGTTTTCCAAAAGGTTCGTCAGCACCTGCTGGATGAGCATGGAGTCCATCGGGATGACGATGAAGTCATCCGGAAGCTTTACTTCCACCGGTACGCCGGGGTGGAGCTTCTGGAACCGCACCAGCACCGTATCCACCAGCTCTTCCAGCACGGTGGGCGTCTTCTGGATGGCGACGCCGTCGGCGTCGATGCGGGTGACGGAAAGCAGATTCTCCACCATCCGGTTGAGCCACTGGGCGTCGGCACAGGCCTCGGAAAGGAGCTTTATCTTCTGCTCCCGGCCCAGCGAGTCGTAGTTGTCGATGACCGTAGAGCAGGCCCCGTAGATGGACGTCAGCGGGGTGCGCAGGTCGTGGGAGACAGCCCGCAGGAGGTTGGCCCGCATCTTCTCCGTCTCGCTCTCCATCCGCAGCTGCTCCTGCTTTTTGATGCGGGTGGTCAGGGTGCTCGTCATGAAGGAGACCACCAGCATCACCACGCCGGAGAAGATGTTCTCCGGGATGGTGAAGTTGAAGGCAAAGTAGGGCGTGCGGAACGCGAAGTTGACCGCCAGCACGCTGATGACAGAACCGGCCACGCCCCACCAGTAGCCGTCGGTGTACATGGAAACAAAAAACACCGCCAGCAGGAACACCATCGAGGCCACACCGTCGATGCGGCCGCTGATGAACTGGATGAGCGTCACACAGGCGAACGCCCCGATGAGCGCCGCCAAAAGTACCCAGGCGTCCTTTTTCCGGAGCATCTGCTTCATTTGCTGTCCCTCCCGATCTATATTCGGTTACACTGTAAAAGTATACCACAAATAAATTAAAGATACAGCAAAGGGTGGGTATTTTTCCATAGTTTCAAAGGGTTGACAAACGTGCGTTCCTGGCTCACAATAGAATCATCTTCTTTATCGTAATAAAGGAAAGGGAAAGAATATGCTGTATTTTGAGAACGACTACTGCGAGGGTGCGCATCCCTCCATCCTGCAGAAGCTGACGGAAACGAACTTCGAGAAGGTGTCCGGCTACGGCACCGACCCCTACTGCGCCAGCGCAAAGGAGAAGATACGCGCCGCCTGCGCCTGCCCCGAGGCAGATGTTTTCTTCATCTCCGGCGGCACCCAGGCCAACTCCATCGTCATCGCCTCCACGCTCCGCCGCTGGGAGGGCGTCGTCGCCGCCGCCACCGGCCATGTGGCCGGTCATGAGGCGGGTGCCATCGAGTTCACCGGCCACAAGGTCATCGGCCTGCCCCAGAAGAACGGCAAGCTGGACGCCGCCACGGTAGAGGATTTCTGCAAGACCTTCTACGCCGACTCGAACCACGACCACATGGTCTTCCCCGGCATGGTGTATATCTCCCACCCCACCGAGTACGGCACCCTGTACAGCAAGGCTGAGCTCGAGGCCCTGTCCGCCGTCTGCCACACCTACCACATGCCCCTCTTCGTGGACGGCGCACGTCTGGGCTATGCGCTGGTGAGCGAAGGCACCGATGTGACCCTGGCCGACCTCGCCAGGCTCACCGACGTCTTCTACATCGGCGGCACCAAGGTGGGCGCACTCTGCGGCGAGGCCGTGGTCTTCCCCCACGGCGCACCGGCCCACTTCATGACCATGGTCAAGCAGCAGGGCGCTCTGCTGGCCAAGGGCCGCCTCATGGGCATCCAGTTCGACGTCCTCTTCACCGACGACCTCTACACCCGCATCAGCCGCAACGCCATCGAGACGGCCAACGCCCTCAAGAAGGGCCTCGCCGCCAAGGGCTACCGCTTCTTTATGGACTCCCCCACCAACCAGCTCTTCGTCGTGCTGGAAAACACCCAGCTGGCCGCGCTGGAAGGCAAGGCAAAGTTCGGCTTCTGGGAGAAGTTCGACGACAGCCACACCGTCGTCCGCATCGCCACCAGCTGGGCCACTAAGATGGAAGAGATCGAGCAGCTCATCGCTCTGATGTAACTGCCAAAACTTTCCTCTCCGTTTTATGCGAAACGCCGGTTGCTTTTGGGGCGTCAGTATGCTATCTTTGAAAGAAACATGAGTGGAAGGAAGGTTTTCTCTATGGGCTTTTTTGACAGGCTCTTCGGCGGCAGGGCAAAGACTGCGGAAGAGACGCGGTTCCCCGGTGAAAAGATGGTCGTCAAAGCCCCCATGGACGGCATCGTTCTCCCGCTGGAACAGCTCCCGGACGAGACGTTCGCCGCAGCCATCCTCGGCCCGGGCTGCGGCATCGAGCCCACCGGCGGCACGGTCTACGCTCCCTTCGACGGGAAGGTCACTTCCATCGTCTCCACTCTCCACGCTGTGGGGCTGGAAAGCACCGAGGGCATCGAGCTGCTCATCCACATCGGGATAGACACCATCGCCCTGCGGGGCAGCGGCTTCACTCCGCTGGTCAGGGAAGGACAGGCCGTCAAAGCCGGAACGCCCCTGCTGAACGTAGACCTCGACGCCATCCGCGCCGCCGGGCTCTCCACCGAGAGCGCCATCATCGTGACCAACGCCGACGACCTGCCAAAGCTCCATATCATCGCGGGCGGCATCGTCTCCACCGGCACGCCGCTGTTCAAATTCGAGTAAGATACAAAAAAGACATCTGCCGCCGGCAGATGTCTTTTTTGTTATGCTCATGCTTTTTCGGGCTTATACTGCAGGACCCGCTCGGAGACGAGGCCGTTGAAGAACTGGATGAAGGGTCCAAGGCAGAACGCGCAGATGAGGGTACCCAGACCCACAAGACCGCCCAGGAGCCAGCAGAGCAGGGCGCAGAAGGCGTCGGTGAAGACGCGGCAGCCGAAGTACTGGAAGTGCGTGTAGTCCCGCAGGCCCAGCGAGAGGTAATCGTAGGGCGCAATGCCGAGGTCAGCCGTCTGGTAGAGGGACGCGCCCAGCGCCGTCACAAGGACGGCCAGCACCACCCACACCAACTGTTCCGGCAGGGACGCTGCCGGGCCGAAGGCCGCGGCAATGGGGTCGTAGAAGAAGGTTATGATGAACCCCATGCCGATGCCGTTGACGAAGGTGCCAAGGCCGATGTACTTGCGCCCGAACCAGAATTCCAGCGCAAAGAAGAGGATGTTGGTGGCGACGTTCTGCACGCCCAGCGAGATGCCCAGCAGCTCGGCAAGGCGCATATTCAGCGCGCTGATGGAGTCGTTGCCGAGATGGGACTGCTTGAAGAGGGCGATGCCCAGACCAATAATGACAATGCCCACCACCATGCCCACGATGCGGCGGGTGGTCGGCTTTTGGGTGGTCGAAGTGCTCATGAAACGGCCTCCTGATCTATTTTTCTCTATTATAACGCTGCAGGAGGGTCGGCGCAATCAATATTGCACAATTATCTGTTTCATTGTGGAAAACTCATCGTCTCAAGTCTTCTTCCAGCCGGGCCTTGTCCAGCCCCTCGCCGATGACGATGAGCACCTGCTGTCCCTGCGGGATGGGGGCCGCTGTCAGACCGTCGGCGGCAGCATTCAGCTCATACCACTGGCCATCATCCTCCACGAAGCCTTTCACCCGGAGGACATTTCCGCAGGCGGGGTCGGTGAAGAGGGACGGGATGTTCTTTTCCAGCTGAGCACGGGGCAGACCCAGCTCGAGGAAGTAGGCCGAGGTGAAAGCATCGTGCGCGTCGAAGTGGAACTTTTCGCAGCTGGCCTGCCGATAGCCGCACTTTGCGATGCGGGCCATGTCGTCAGTCGTCAAATCGGCCCAGTCCTTCGCAATGATCTCCTCCGGGCCGAACTTCCGAGAGCACTTGCAGGCTTCCAGCGCACGGGCCAGATGGGCTTCTGCCCCCTGCTTCTGCGCGTCAGAGGCAAGCCGACAGCGGCTCAGGAGGACACTGCCCGCCCATGCACTCTCGGAAGCGAGGATATATTCTGCCTGCGGGGAAAGTTCTTCCGGCAGAAGGGCATCCACGATGGCGATGACATTGCCCAGCTGATACCAGCGGTCCAGCGGCTCGTCCCGCAGCACGTCGAAGAACTCGTCCACGTCAAAGATGCCGCTGGGCTCCACGATGACCCGCTCAAAGCCCCGCATGGCCATGGAGATGAGCTTTGTCCGCATCCGGCGCTGGTGGGTGTCGCAGTCGCAGCCGCCGCTGATGGTCTCCAGCTCCACGCCCTGCGCCTCGAGGTCCTGCAGGAGCATGGCGTCCACGTTCACCGCGCCGAAGTCGTTTTCCAGCACACAGATTTTGACGCCCTGCCCGGCCCACCATGCCGCGTATCTGCGCAGGAAAGTGGTCTTCCCTGCCCCGAGAAATCCTGTGATAAGGTCTACCTGAACCATTGTCCTGTCCTCCTGTTGTATCAGCTTTTTCAGCGTTAGTATAAACTGACAGCCGTCGATTGTCAAACACAAAAACGGCCCTTTCCCGGTCTGGGAAAGGGCCGTTCTGCCGCAATGCTGGGAGTTCCTTACAGGAATTCGACGCTGCCGTCCTCGATGTGGTACATCGCACCGACGACCCGCAGGCCCGTTTCCTCCTCGATGTTATGGATGCACAGGCTCTTTTCGATCTCCTGCACACTGTGCCGGACATTGAGACAGCTGGCCTTGTAGGGGTCTGTTTCGTCCCCGATGGCCTTCTTGATCTCGTCCGTGATGTAGCGGATATAGCCGGAGGGCTCCTGGTTGATGGCGGCATCCACCGCACCGCAGTGGGTGTGGCCCAGCACTACCACCAGCCGACAGCCCAGATGGCCGGCAGCGTACTCGATGCTGCCCAGCTGGTGGTCGTCGATGATGTTGCCCGCCAGCCGGATGACGAACAGCTCGCCGATGCCCGCCGAGAAGATGTTCTCCGGGATGACCCGGGAATCCGAACAGGTGACGATGATGGCGTAGGGCGACTGGCCCTTCGCCCAGGTGGACATCCGGATACGGCGGGAAATATCGCCGCTCCCGTTTTCCGCGTTCAGGTATTTCAGATTGCCCGCCGCCAGCTTGTAGATGGCATCGGCCGCGGTGCAGACTGGGGTCTCACGCATTGCAGCAGCCTCCTTGGGAAAAAGTGGTAAAAGGTATCCTACAAAAATGCCCGGCCGTCCAACGAAGGGCAGCCGGGCGGGAGCTCAGTTTATCAGAAGTGGATGACGCCGAGGATCAGACCAGCGACGAGGCAGACGATGGAAACACCCCACTGCCAGCCGAAGCAGTACTTGATGTGGTCCTTGATCTCGACACCGGCCAGACCGATGCCCAGATAGGTAGCGGGAGCCACCGGGCTGATGAAGGTAGCGCAGTTGCGGCAGACGACCATTGCGATGGCGATGTGAGCCGGGTTGACGCCGAACTGGTTGCCAACGCTGACCAGAACGGGCAGCAGGCCGTAGAAGTAGGAGTCGGTATCGAACAGCAGAGCCAAAGGCACGCTCAGGATGCCGATGATGATGGGCAGGAAACGGCCCAGAGAGGTCGGGATGAAGCTTGCCATGACGACTGCCATCTTCTCCATGATGCCGCTCTTGCTCAGAACACCGAGGAAGACACCGGCACACAGGATGGTGGAAGCCATGCTCAGGCCAGCGGAAGCGTGGCTCTTGATGATGGAGTTGTGCAGTTTCTTGCCGCGGTAGTTGACCAGAATGCCCAGAGCGCAGCCGACCATGAAGACGTAGTAAGAGGGGAAGATGTCCAGGACCAGCACGATGATGACGGCCAGAGTCAGGATGACGTTGAAGATGAAGTTCTGGGGACGAGCCAGAGTCTCGTCCTTCTTGCCGTCGTCGGAGTCGTCGTACTTGCCGGCGTCCTCAGCAACGATGGCATCGCCGAGCTTTGCGATGCGCTTCTTCTCCTGCAGGCCCCAGAAGATGGCGGTGCCGACAGCCAGCACCAGGCCGACGATCTGCATGGGCATGAGCTGGAACCACAGGTCGTTGGGCTCCATCTCGATGACGCTTGCAGCGCGCATGGTGGGGCCGCCCCAGGGCATCAGGTTCATGACGCCCATTGCGGTGACGCAGATGAGCAGCAGGGTCTCACGGCGCATGTGCAGGCGCTTGTAGACGGGCAGCATGGCGGGGATGGTGATGAGGAAGGTGGAAGCGCCGCCGCCGTCCAGATGGCCTATGATGGCGATGAGGCAGGTCATCAGAGCAACGCCGACGACGTTGTTGCCGACCTTCTTCATCAGCGCACCGATGATCTTGTCGAACATACCTGCATCGGTCATGACGCCGAAGAACAGGACGGAGAAGATGAACAGGACCGCCGTACCGTGGACGCCCTTGACGCCCTCCTTGATAAAGCCAGCCATTTCATCCAGGGTGAAAGCACCGGTAGCCACCAGAATGGCTGCGGTGATGGTCGAGACGCTGACGAATGCCAGTGCAGGGACCGTGACATTGCGCAGCAGCAGGACGATGACCGCAATCACCGTTGCAAAGCCGAGCAGAGCGAGGATCGTATCACTCATGGGTTTGTACTTCCTTTCCTTTTTTCATTTGCCGGGGATGCATTCCGTTTTATCATCCAGAATCATTCCCGTTCGTTATGGTTCCAGTATACAGGCTCAAACTTACAGCCCAAAGCCCTTCTCGTTACGGTTTGTTAAGAAATCTCTTAATATCCTGTAAGATTCCGTATGGAAGGTTGGATACAATAAAGCCGGAGCTGTGCAAAAAAACAAAAAACAACAGGCCCCGGGGTGTTTCCACTCCGGGGCTTGTTGTCATCTTTATTTATGGGGAATCTATCGCCTTGCGGCAGTCCTCACATGGGGAAAAGAAAATTAGGTGTTAGACTCTGCGTCCGCTTACTTGACATCGTTGACGATGACGACCAGAATGTACTTGCCGTCGCTGGTCTTGGCAGTACCCAGCTTGCCGGGCTCAACAATAGTCTTGCCTTGGGTCACAGAATTAGCATTAGCAGGGACCAGATTGCCCTTCACAAAGTGAGCCTGCAGGCTTGCGTCCTTCTTGGCATTCTCGATATTGACCAGAGCAACCCGGACCAGATTTTCCTTGTTTGCCGTCTCGGCAGCAGTGCCGGTAGCCATCATTCCCAGAGCCTTCTTGACTGCATCAGTGGAGTCGGTGATGGTGTTATCCATGATGACCTTGCCATAATGCCCATCAACAGCATTGTCCAGAGTGATCTTATCGTCTTCGTCAGCATTGGTGTTGGTCTCAGAATTGATGATAGCCTCGATAGCAGCCAAGGTCTCCTCAGCAGCCTTATCCACGCCATCATCCTGCTCGACCTTGACGCCCATCTTGGTCAGAGAGTCAGCGATGTCTTTGCTCTTGACGCTATTGCCGCAGCCGGTCAGAACGGACAGTGCCAGAACGCCGGCGAGGGCGACAGCCAGAAACTTCTTTGCCATTTTCATGATTTTTGCCTCCATAATTATGAATGATCTTACAGGCAGGCTGTCCAGTTCCGGTCGTCGGCCTGTTTGCTTCATTGTACCCCCCCTAGATTTGTCAATATATTTTCTGCATTTTTATCATGTCATCGAATTATAAAGGCTGCCCCCTGCGCACATTCCACAAATTCACGAAAAACAGCTGCTGCTTACTCTTTCCGGCTGCTCCTTATCTGGGCCAGCAGCGTAGACGCCGACACCGGTTTTACCACATAGCCGTCGATGACGCCGTGGCTGCGGGCGTCCACGATCTCCCTTGTGGGGGCATTGGTCATCACGATGCGGGTCATGCCCGGGTAGCGGCCCCGGATGGCCATGCAGAAATCCACGCCGCTGCTGCTCATCAGGCTCTCGTCGATGGCGAGGACGTCGAAGGGCTGCTGCTCCAGCAGCTGGCGCAGCTCGCCCCGGCGGGAGCAGGTGGACACGCTCAGGCCCAGCGCGCTGAGGTCTTTGTCCAGCAGGTCGAGGACCTTGTTGTTGTCGTCCGCCGCAAGGATGCGCAGCTTGCTGTCCACGCCCCACTGCAGCTGTTCGCGCTCCTGCTGCTGTTCCAGCACCGGCAGATAGACATAGAAGGTCGTGCCTCTGCCGATGGTGCTCTCCGCCCGGATGCGGCCCCGGTGGGTGCGGATGATCTGGTCCGCCAGCGCAAGGCCGAGGCCGGTGCCTTCGCCGGTCTTCTTTGTGGTGAAGAAGGGCTCGAAGATGTGCTGCATCGTCTCCTTGTCCATGCCGCAGCCGGTGTCGGTGACGCTCAGGCAGACGTAGCTCGACCATTCCTCGGAAATTTTCTCTTCCGGGAAGAGCGCCGCCAGCTCACTGCGCGGCACGACACTGCCCCGGATGGTCAGCTTTCCGCCCTCGGTGCCGATGGCGTGGATGGCGTTGATGCTGATGTTCAGCAGCACCTGCTGCAGCTGGGTCGCATTGCCCAGAACGCATTCGCCGCTCAGCTCATTTTCTTCCTTCAGCTCCACGTTCTTCGGGCAGTTCGTCTCCACCAGCTTCCGGGTCCGATGGAGCAGTCCCTCCACCGACACGGCGTCGTAGACCGTCTCCACGTTTTTCCGGCTCATGGAGGAAATTTGTTTCACGACCTCCTGCGCCTTCTGCGCCGCCTCGCTGATCTCCATCGCGTTGTCATAAATTTCGCTGCCCGGGTCGGCGTCGGCCATGATGAGGTCGGCATAGCCGGTGATGGGGGTCAGGAAGTTATTGAACTCATGGGCGATGCCGCCGGTGAGGGTCCCCATCATCTGCAGCCGCTGGCCGTGGGCCAGCGACTCTTCGCTGCGGTGGAGCTCTTCGAGGGTCTGGTTCAAGGTCTTGAGATCGCTGATCTCGGTCGCGCTGCGGCGGTCGCGCTCCTGCAGCCGGAACATCTGGAACATGAAGAGCACCAGCACCAGCGCCACGCCGCCGAAGATGAGGACCACCTTCACGAAACTCTGCTGCACCGGCTCGTAGAAATCGTCGTAGTCCACCACGGCGCTGACGATCCAGAAACTGCCCCCCACGTCCAGATGACGGAAGGCGCTTATCTTATGCACCCGGGGCAGATCCGGGTCGGCCCACCAGTAGGAGTAGTAGTCCAGCGTGCCGGATTCCTCTTCCTGCTGGGCGCGCAGCAGCTCACTCAGACTGCTCATGTCCAGTTCCTTCCCCTGATAGATGCGCTGGCGGCCCTCCACGACCTTGATGCCCCACTGAACGGCTTCGGGGTGCATGACCACAAGGTTATCGTCATTCTTTATCATGATGTAGCCGTTCCTGCCGACATGGATCTCCGAGATGAGCTGCTGATACATGACCGTGGAGTCTACCACGAGGCAGGCTGTCTCACCCCCGGCCTTCTTCTTCATCACAAGATAGTGCTCGTCACCGCTGTGGTACTGCCAGTAGGAGATGTCCTCCGTCCGGGTGATGAGGACATCGCAGACGGCGCTGAGGCCGTAGCAGCTGTAGATGACCTCGCCGTTGCTGTTTTCCAGCCAGACGTCCCGGATGGTATCGCTCCGGGCCACCGTGGGGCGGAACGCTTTGCTGGCCTCCACTTTTCCGGCGATGGAGTCCAGCCGGTCGGCGTATTCTTCCAGCAGGACGCGGATGCTGTCGGCGGTGCTCTGCACCACCAGCTCCATCTGCCTCGTCTGACTGTCCATCATGGCGGTGCGGTAGTCCTTCCACACCATACCCACCACGACAGCCAGTGCGGCTACCGTGACGACGCCGATGGCCAGCGGCGCCCACAGGGTGCGCAGCGTCTGGAAGCGTATCTTTTTCGGGGCGTTCTCCTTCATATCGAGTCCTCCTTTGGGGCGGTCTTGCTCTTCCTGTCTAAAAATGTTATAATTTTATTTATTGCAAATGAAACAAATTTTCCGGTCAGAAAAGTGCAGGGAGTTATCATGTCGTATCATGTTCTTATTGTAGACGATGATCCAGCGATTTGCAAACTTTTATCGAAAGTTATGATAAGCAATGAGATGGACCCTCTCGTCGTCAACAGCGGCGCGGCGGCGCTGGACCTCATCGCGCGGCAGAGCAGCACGCTGGATATGATCCTGATGGACATCACGCTGGGCGACATGGAAGGCTTCGATGTCATCCAGACCATCCGGCGCAACGGCGTCACCACGCCGGTCATCATCATCAGCGGCCGCAACGAGGACTACGATTTCATGTACGGCCTCTCGCTGGGCGCCGACGACTATGTCACCAAGCCCTTCCGCCCCCAGATTTTGGGCGCAAAGGTCAAGGCCCTCATCCGCCGCAGCAAGAGCTTCTCGCAGGAGAACAACCAGCAGATCAGCTGCGGGCCTTTCCTCTGCGACACCACCACCATGCGCTTTTATAAAAACAATGTGGAGCTGAACCTCTCCGAGAAAGAGCGCAGCCTGCTGCTGCTCTTCGTGCGCCACCCGCAGCAGGTGTTCACCAAGGATATGATCTACGAGCAGATATGGGGCAACCTCATCGCCGTGGACGACAACGCCATCATGGTCTACATCAACCGTCTGCGCAGCAAGATCGAGGACAACGCCCGCACGCCCCAGCACATCATCACCATCCGGGGCGTCGGCTATCGTTTTGTGCCGTAAGAGCGTTATTTATTTTTGTCATAGAAACAAAGAAGAGCAGCCAACTGCGCGCGGTGCAGTTGGCTGCTCTCTGGTTTTATGCCGGTATAAAACACAAAACCTTGAAAAAGGAGAATCGCATGAAGTTTGTGTGCATATTTAGCCGCAAAAGCGGGGGTGAGAAGAGCGAAGGAATCTCCGTGAATCCATTCCGAAGCGTGGTTGGCAAGCCACATTCCCGCTTTTACGCCATATCACTCAATCTTCGCGGAAAGAGAAAGGCTTGACTTCGCGGACGACGTCCATAACAGTGCCGTCGCGGGCCTCGATGATGCCCACGATGCGGTCGCCGAACTGGACCTTCTCCGGCTCGCCGACGATGGAGTAGGCGATGTCGCGCAGCTCCTCGATGGTCTTCAGAGGCACGCAGTCAGCGGCCTTCAGAGCCTCCAGCAGGTCGGGACGGCGGGGGTTGACGGCCACGCCGTAGTCGGTGACGACGATGTCAACGCTCTCGCCCGGGGTGGTGACGGTGGTCACGTCGGTGCAGATGGCCGGGATGCGGCCCTGCAGCAGAGGAGCGATGACGATGGTGCATTTTGCACCCTGTGCGGTATCGGGATGGCCGCCCTGTGCGCCGGTGATGATGCCATCGGAGCCGACGACGACGTTGCAGTTGAAGTGGGTATCAACCTCCAGAGAGGCCAGGATGACGTAATCCAGCTTGTTGACGAAGGCGCCCTTGTTCATCGGGCTTGCGTACTCGCCAGCAGAGATGGGAAAGTGGTTGGGGTTGGAAGCGACGTTGTTGACCGCGTCGAGGTCGAAGTCCTGCGTATCCACCAGCTTGCGGGCCAGACCGCGGTCCAGCAGCTCGCACATGGGCTTGGTCAGACCGCCGACGCCCAGACCCATGTGGATGTTCTTCTCTTCCATGATCTTGGACAGAGAGATGGTGGAGGCGATGGATGCGCCGCCGACACCGGTCTGATAAGAGAAGCCGTCCTTGAAGTAGGGGGTGTTTGCCACGACCTGAGTGCAGTACTCGGCCATCAGGATCTTGCGCTGGTCGGTGGTGGGCTTTGCAGCGCCGGTAGCGATCTTCTCGGGGATGCCGATCTGGTCCACGACGCAGACGTAATCCACCTTGGTCTGGTTGATCTCTGCGGGGTAGTTGGGGTAGTCCACGAGGCAATCGGTGACAGCGACGACATAGTCAGCCATCTCAGCGTCCACGTAAGCATAGCTCAGGACGCCGCAGTTGGTCTTGCCGCCCATACCGGAGCAGTTGCCGTACTCGTCACAGGAAGGTGCGCCGATGAAAGCGATGTCCACGTGAGTCTCGCCGGTCTCGATGGCGCGGACACGGCCGCCGTGGCTGCGCATGGTAGCCAGGCCCTTCAGCTTGCCATGAGAAATAGCATCGCCGATCTTGCCGCGGACGCCGGAGGACTCGATGTTGACGATGGTGCCGTCCTCGATCATGGGGACGAGGGCGTCATGAGCCTTGCCCAGAGAGCTTGCGCTCAGGGTGATGTTCTTGAAGCCCATCTTGTGGATCTCTTCCATGACCATGCAGACCACGAGGTCGCCCTCGCGGAAGTGGTGGTGGAAGGAGACGGTCATGCCGTCGTGGGCATTGCACTTGACCAGAGCCTCGTGGATGTCCTTGACCATCTTGTCGTGGTCATTGCGCATCACGGGGGTGACCTTCGGGCTGGCCTTCTGGAAGGCCTTGCCGTCCTTATAATTGTTGCCCTGGAAGACCTCTTTGCCGGTGCGCTCGAGGATCTCTTCGGGAATTTCTCTGCCGACTGCGTTCAACATAATTACAAATCCCCCTTATACACGCCGGATGCCTTTGCCAGATCGATGGTGCGCTTTGCACCGTCGTAGAAGGCGATGTCGATCATCTTGCCGTCAACGGTGAAGACGCCGATGCCCAGAGCCTTCTTGGAGTCGATCTCCTTGACGACCTTCTCAGCGAAGATGATGTCCTTCTGGGTGGGCGTAAAGATCTCGTGGACGATGGGGATCTGACGGGGGTTGATGATGGATTTGCCATCGAAGCCCATCAGGTGGATGTTCTCCACGTCCTTGCGGAAGCCGTCCATATCCTTCAGGTCGGTGTAGACGGTGTCGAAGCACTGCACACCTGCGGCGCGGGCGGCAATGATCATCTGCTGGCGGGCACCCATCAGCTCGATGCCGGTGCCGGTGATGTGGGTCTGCAGGTCCTTGGTGTAGTCGCCGCCGGACAGTGCGATGCCGAACAGGCGCTCATCGCTCTCGCAGATCTCCAGAGCGTTCATAACGCCGCGGGCAGACTCCAGAGCGGCGATGATGAGGACTTCGCCCTCAGGACGGCCATAGGTCTTCTCGTCCTCGGCGATGGCAGCAGCCACGCGGCGGACATCCTCGGCGTGCTCGGTCTTGGGGATGCGGATGGAATCGCAGCCGCCGGCCACGCAGGCGCGGATGTCTTCCCGCCAGTAGGGAGTGTCCAGACCGTTGATGCGGACGACCCGCTCGGCGCCGCGGTAATCCACGGTCTTCAGGGCGTGGTACAGGCTGAAACGGGCGACATCCTTCTGGTTCTCGGCGACAGCGTCCTCGAGGTCCAGCATCAGGGAGTCGGCCTTATAGATGTAGGGGTCTTTGATGAGGCCGGGCTTCTGCGCATTCAGGAACATCATCGTGCGGCGCAGGCGCTTCTTGTTCGGATTATTCATCGAATGGCACCTCCCCAAGGCAGATTCTCATACTGGTCAACAGAGCGGAACACCGCGCCCTCGATGCGGGCCTTCAGGGTGCAGTCCAGTGCGCCCTTGTCCACGATGGTGATGCGGACGTTATCGATGTCCAGATTCTTCAGGGTATCCAGTGCGACCTTGCGCAGCTGGTTGCCGTACTGGTGGATGACGGAGCTTTCGAGGGAGAAATCGATCTTGCCCTCGCCCGGCTCGACGGTCACCATGCAGTCGCTGGATTCCAGAGTGCCAGCCGTGGCTGCTTTCTTGATCTCCATGCTTTTTTCCTCCTTGACAGGTGGTTTCTTCAATCGTTATACCGTTCTTGCGGGGCGGCACCTCACTGCGCCGCTCCTGATGGTTCTATCATAATCGGACAATCTTACAAAAGGCATAGCGCCAGTCTTAATATTCGTTAAGAATTGCCAAAAATTTCTCTTGTACACAAGATTTATTCCATTTTGGCATAGTTTCCGAGCCACCACAATGCCGATCCACCGTTCCCCGGTTTCGGAGAGCAGCAGACCGACTCTGAAACTATGATACCTTAAGACCGGACGTTTGTAAAATCGTCAGATCCAATCTTGAACCATTCTCTGGGAGAATGGTTGCTTACTGGTTGTTCCGATAGTAGTTGATGAGGCAGCCGTCGGCGATGATCTGACGCTCCGGCTCGGTGAGGGCACCGGTGGAGACCGGGAAGGCGGTCACGGTACCGTCCGGTTTGACGGCGTAAGCAGTAAAACTGGCCTTGTTCTCGAGAACTGCCTCGCGGATGCCGGGCACAAAGATGTAATCGCCCAGTTCAAACACCTCGGGGTTCTCTACGAGGAAGGGCGTCATGCCCCAGTTGATGCAGTTGGAGCGGTAACGCTTGGTGGCGTACTGCTTGGCAAAGTTAGCGGATGCACCCATGACACGCTGGCAGGAAGCGGCCTGCTCACGGGCGGAACCGTCGCCGGGCATATTGGCGAAGATGGTGGAGCCGATGTCGGTGTGGGCGGGATCGTTCTTCACACCAGCCTTAGTCAGGGCAGCATAGACGTTCAGGACTTCCTCGGGCAGGGCCTTGCCCGCCTCGCGGTCGCGCTCGATCTGGCGCATGACCTTGCTACGGGAGACGTACTGGGGATCGCGGCGGCTCAGAGCGAACTCCGACAGACGTTCGGGGTTGGAGCGATAGGAAGAAGTCTCACCGGAGGGGATCAGCTCGTCGGTGGTGGTGACGGGGTCGGTGATGTAGGAGCAGACCTTGACCAGCAGATCGTCGGTCAGGGCAGGCATCTCGGGCCAGTCCTTGATGTTCGGGCCGAAGCGCAGCTCGGCATCCGGTTCGGCATGGCCCCAGCCGTTGTAAACGCGCTTCTCGTACAGGGAGGCGTTGTAGTGGTACTCAGGGTTCGTATACTCCACGTCCAGATCGGTGGCAGCGGTCAGCTTGCCGCCGTTGGCTGCGGTGGCCGCGATGGACCGGGCGTCCATCAGGGCAACGGCAGCCATCTGGCTCTCGCCCGGCTTGGAACCCTCGCGGTTCGGGAAGTTGCGGGTGGTGTGGCGGATGGAAAACTCGCCGTTGGCCGGGCAGTCGCCTGCACCGAAGCAGGGACCGCAGAAGCACTCGCGCATGATGGCACCGGCGTTGACCAGATCGTTGGCACGGCCATTCTTGAGCAGTTCGCTCAGGGCAGGCATAGAACCCGGATAGATGCTCAGGGTGAAGGCACCGTTGCCGCAGCTCTGACCCCGCAGGATGTCGGCAGCGGCGCAGATGTTGTCGAAGGTGCCGCCGGCGCAGCCTGCGATCTCGCCCTGATCGACCCAGATGGCACCATCGTGGAACTTGCTGTCCAGATTCATCTTGGCACCCTTGATCTGCTTGTTGGCCTCTTCCTGTACAGCGTGCAGGATGTCGGCAGCGTTGGCCTGCAGTTCGTGGATGGTGTAGGTGTTGGAGGGGTGCATCGGCATAGCGATGGTGGACTCAATGGTGCTCAGGTCGATGTAGACGCAGCCATCGTAGTAGGCCACCTCCGCAGGCTGCAGCTTCTTGAAGTCCTGCGGACGGCCGTGGATGGTGTAGTAACGCTGTGTCTCCTCATCGGTGACCCAGATGGAGGACCAGCAGGTGGTCTCGGTGGTCATGACGTCGATGGCGTTGCGATACTCGATGGGCAGGCCGGCAATGCCGGGGCCGACGAACTCCATGACCTTGTTCTTGACATAGCCCTTCTTATAGACGGCACCGCAGATGCTCAAAGCCACGTCGTGGGGACCGATGCCCGGGCGGGGCTTGCCGGTCAGGTAGATGGCGATGACCTGCGGACGAGCGAAGTCATAGGTTCGGCCCAGCAGCTGCTTGGCCAGCTCGCCGCCGCCTTCGCCGACCGCCATGGTGCCCAGTGCACCGTAGCGGGTGTGGGAGTCGGAGCCGAGGATCATCTTGCCGCCGCCGGCCATGGTCTCACGGTTGTAGCTGTGGATGTTGGCCATGTTGGTAGGGACGTAGATGCCGCCGTATTTATGAGCGGCGGACAGGGCGAACTTGTGGTCGTCCTCGTTGATGGTGCCGCCGACAGCGCAGAGGCTGTTGTGGCAGTTGGTCAGGACGTAGGGCAGCGGGAACTGCTTCATGCCGGAAGCGCGGGCCGTCTGGATGATGCCGACATAGGTGATGTCGTGGCTGGTCATCGAGTCGAACTTCAGTTGCAGCTGGTCAGGATCACCGCTCTTGTTGTGGGCCTGCAGGATACCGTAGGCCATAGTGCCTTTCTCAGCTTCCTTTGCGTCCACAGTGCGGCCGGTCTTCTGGGTCACTTCCTCAGGGCAGGAGCAGATGGTCTCGCCGTTTACGAGGTAGATCCCGTTATCGTATAATTTCAGCATGGTACTCTCCATTTTTCACATTTCACACATTTGCGTTCTTATACTCTCTCAAAAAGGCACTCCGGAAAAGGGGAGCCTCCCCTCCCCGGAGTGAATCAGACTTTTACAGAACCATAGAAACGATGAGGTTGAATATAGCTGCAACACCGATGCTGATAGGCGTTGCGACGAACAGCAGACGGTTGAACAGGCTGCTGCGCTCTTCCTCATTGCCACAGGAACCCAGAATCAGGGAACCGCCGGAAGAGAAGGGGCTGATTGCACTGCTCTGCGCGCCGAGAACCGTGCAGGTGAACAGATTGGCCGCGCCCAGACCCGTCGTTGCGGACAGACCGGGGATCAGCGGGAACAGAGCCGGGCAGACAACACCGGTGGTAGAGCTGAAGAAGCTCATGACTGCGCCGACCAGACTGAATGCGATCGGAACCAGGAAGGTCGGAACGTTGCTGCCGATCCAGTTGGACAGCAGGTCAATGGTTCCAGCCTCAACTGCAACGGCGATCAGCATACCAGCTCCGGCGATCATCAGGATAGTATTCCAAGGAACACGAGCGATGATCTCCTTCTGCGGAGCAAGCTTCATCAGCAGCGCAATGACAGCGAAGACGAATGCGACCAAGCCGACGTCGATCTTTCCTGCAACCAGCTTGATGACCGCATTGCCGGGGATCAGCAGCTTGAGCAGCGGGAAAACCAGAACGACTGCCATCATCGCGACCATGAGATAGAGCGTCTGCTTCTGTGCGGTGGTGTATGCTTCCGGTTTTTCAAACTTGACATCTTTGCCGATGTTGCGGTTTGCAGGCAGTGCAAAACGGAAAATCGTAATGAGGATCAGAGAGAACAGGACTGCCAGACCGAACATTTTCAGGCAGGTCACGAAAGAATCAATGGCTTCCAGTTCGGGAGCTGCCTCATAGGAGCTGTCCATCAGACCACGGAAGATAACGCCAAGCGCAGCCGTCGGGAAATCACCGCCCGCCAATGCGCCGCAGTTGATGGCGACTGCACCGGTCAGCTTGTCCATCTTGGACTCTTCGCAGATGAGCAGCGTGATGGGAGCGAGGAATGCCAGAACCGTGAAGTATGCTGCACCCATGACCGACAGGATGACAGCAACGGCGAACAGTGCATATGGCAGCATTCCCGGGAATTTACGGCAGGCATACAGCAGCGAGCGGGAAATCTTTTCCAGCGTGCCATTGGCTGCTGCAACATTATAGAACAACGAAACGGAGATGATGACGAACATCGTGTTCGTCGGCCAGAATGCAATCAGAGCTTTCGGCTTGAGATCCAGCCAGAAACAGCCGATAAAATATGCAAATACAATGCAGAAGAAACCCGTATTGATCTTGGTTTTATAGCCAAGAAAGACTGCCAGTGCGATGGCAGCGATAATAACAGCACTTTGCATGGAACATCCTCCTTATTCCACTTCTTCGGCGTTACTCGATGCCGAGCAAGCCTGCCGCAATGGTATGCGACATGTAGTAAATCTGGTCGTCCGGCACACCATGATCCGACAGATATTGGAGATACTGCTGCATCGCGATCTCCCAGTGAGGATTCTCGGTCTGACCGCCGTCTGTGCTGATGAGCACGTTCTTATAGCCGACCTCACGGATGACCTCGAGGTTTTCGGGCAGATTGCTCTTGTACTTGCCGCCACCCATGTTCTGTGCATAGCAGCGTTCCAGCAGAACATCGTAATCCTTGACGATCCGTTTCTGGTCTTCGATGCTCATGTCGACGACCCACCATTCCGGATGGGTGACGACCAGCTTCTTGACACCGGCAGCGCGGGCTGCATCGCAGACGATGAAGCTCTCTTCGGGGGAAATATGCGCCGTGCCGAGTACTGCGTCATAATCCTTGACCAGCTGGAAGATGTCCTTCATCTCGGGAACAATTTTTCCATTCTCGGTCACCTTCACGCCATCGTCCGGGTTCTTGCCGAACTTTGCCAGATGGTTCTGGGCGTGCTGTGTCGGCAGCCAGACCACTTTGGCTCCCAGCTTCAGCGCGACCTCGACCGCCGCCGGATTCAGGCCGCCGACCGGATGGTTCAGGGTGATGCTGCCGAACATGGTAAAGTCCTTGTCGCCATGGACGATCTTGTTATAACGGTTGCACAGATAAGCCCGATCCATCGTCGTACCCTGATGGGTCTTGATGACAATGGCTCTTGCGCCCACCTTGACCGCGGCATCCGTCAGCTCCAGATCGTCATACGCTCTCAGTCGAAGATCCGGATTGGTGTGGACGTGCATATCAATAACGCCCTTCATTGGATATACGCTCATGTTTTACCTCTTTTCCATCATGATCCTGTACAAAAGAATCCTCATCTGCAGTTGAAGTTCTGGTGATTTCAGTATATAATCATTTCTGTGATTGGAAAAGTCCTGTTTTTATAATAGCCCCTATAGGCAAAACCGATAGAAAAAAAGAAATTTCTGTCGTTTTTGGAGGAATTGTCATGGATCTCCGCGAACTATACTATCTGAACGCCCTTGCCGAAGAGCAAAGCATCTCGAAAGCCGCCGAGCGGCTGTACATCGCGCAGGCCAGCCTGAGCCAATTCCTGCGCCAGTTCGAGGCGCAGCTTGGCTCCCCCATCTTCGTGCGCACCAACAAGGGTATCCGCCCCACCCCTTCCGGCAAGGTTTTTCTGAGTCACGCTAAGCACATCTTAAAAGAGTACCAGCAGGCCCAGCAGGAATTCTGGGACAACGAGAACACCGTCGGCGGCACCGTGTTCTTCGGGGTCAGCTCCTTCCGCGGCAGCTATGTCATCCCGCCCATCCTGAAAAAATTCTACGACCAGAACCCTCGGGCTACCATCAACATCTACGAGGGCAACAGCATGAATCTGGTGGAGAAGATCCGGGAGGGCGAGCTGGACCTTGCGCTCTCCGCCTACCCCATCGTCAGCACCGAGGGCATCCAGATGGAATACCTCTACCGGGACGAGGTGCTGCTGGTCGCCACCAAAGACCACCCGATCTTACAGCAGGCCCGCATGGGCGAGACCGGGCGGCTCCGCGTCTCGATGGAGGAAGTCACCCGCCATGAGTGCATCCTCAGCAGCAAGGATACCATGCTGGGTCACCTGATCCGAAGTGCGTTCGGAGCCTACGGCCTGCGGCTGAAATCGAAGCACGACAACATCACCGCCGAATTTGCCGCATCCATGGCACGGGTTGGCCTTGCTCTGGCTTTCACCTACCGCTCCTGCATCGTCGAAGAGCCGGATGTCGTCTATCTCTCGCTGGGGTCGCAGGGGCTTTACCTCCGGCTGGCCCTGCTCTCCCCCACCACCGACTACCGCTCCAAGGCGACGCTGGCCCTGACCAAGCTGCTCCGCGAAGAGCTGAGTGGCAAAAACGCAGATAAAAAGACACCCTCGCCGTCCAATCAGATCAACGAAGGTGCCCTGTAAGGTTCGATTCTGTTTATGCGTGATTGAAGCCCTTGCCGAACACCTCGGTGGTGCTGAGCATCGAGATAAAGGCGTTGAGGTTTTCCTTATGGATAAATGCCTGCAGCTGCAATGCCTCGCGGTGGGTGAGGGTCGTATAGATCATGTAGTGGGGCCGGTCGGTATAGGCACCGTAGCAGGGCGTATAGGTCGCGCCGCGCACCAGCTTGCGCATGACGAAGTCGCAGATGGGGTCTTTGTCGTCGCAGATGATGAGGATGGCTTTGCACATCTTCATCTGCTCGAGGACGGCATCGACGACGAGGCTCTTGACCGTCAGGCCCACGAAAGAGTAGAGAGCGGTGTAGAGGTCGAAGACGAAGCAGGCTGCCAGCACCATGGCGAGGTCGGTGATAAAAAGCGCCTCGCCGGTGTTCTTCATATGGGTGTATTTTTTCAGGATGAGGGCGACGACATCGGTGCCGCCGGAAGACGCGCCCACGTTGAAGAGCAGAGCCGACGCAATGGCGGGCAGGGCGATGGCGAAGACCAGATCCAGCATGGGCTGGTTGGACAGGGGGCCGCTGAGGGGGACATATTTTTCAAAAAGGGCCAGCTCTGCCGTCATGACGACGGTAGCCCAGCCGGTGCTGATGGCAAAATCCCTGCCGAGGAATATCCAGCCCAGAATGAGCAGGAGGATATTGGCACCGGATGAAAAAGCTGAGGCCGACAGGGGCGTGAGCTTTGCCACAAGGGCCGCGCCGCCGGTCACGCCGCCGAAGACGAAGTTGTTGGGGAATTTGAAGAAGTATACGCCGATGGTCATGATGCTGATACTCAGGGTGATGATAACGTATCGACTGACGATCTGCAAGGTCTTTTCCCGCGTGCTGATCTCCATTTGACTGTTTCCTTTCGCCGTCCGCGCGGCACTCTCTTCTCACACGAAGGGCCGTTTCTCTGCCCATTACTTGTGTTATTGTAACACTGCCCACCGCGCCGTTCAAGAGGAAAAAACGTTCCGCACAAAAACCGCCCGCTTCGTTTTCCACAAAGCGGGCGGCAGATGTTGAATTTATGGAAGTGCTTACAGCTTCTTGCCGGTCAGCATCTCGTAGGCTTCCTCATACTTGGCGATGGTCCTGTCGATGACGTCCTGCGGCAGGTCATAGTCACTGTCGGGGTTGGCCAGCAGCCAGTTGCGGACGAACTGCTTATCAAAAGAGGGCTGACCGTGGCCGGCCTCGTAGCCCTCCAGCGGCCAGAAACGGGAGGAATCGGGGGTCAGCATCTCGTCGCCGAGGATGACGTTGCCCTCCTCATCCAGACCGAACTCAAACTTGGTGTCGGCGATGATGATGCCGCGGGAGAGGGCATACTCAGCGCACTTCTTATACAGAGCGATGGTGTAGTCGCGCAGCTTGGTGGCGTACTCCTCACCCTTGCCGGGGAACAGCTTTTCCAGCACGTCGATGCTCTGCTCATAGGAGATGTTCTCGTCGTGGTCGCCGATCTCAGCCTTGGTGGAGGGGGTGTAGATGGGCTCGGGCAGCTTCTCGGACTCCTTCAGACCCTCGGGCAGCTGGATGCCGCAGACCTTGCCGGTCTTCTGGTAGCTGGCCCAGCCGCTGCCGGTGATGTAGCCGCGGACGATGCACTCGACGGGCAGCATGGTCAGCTTGCGGCACATCATGCTGCGGCCCTCGTACTGGGGCTGCCGGAAGAACTCGGGCATCTCCTTCACGTCCACGCTCAGCATATGGTTGGGCAGCAGGTCGCGGGTGTAGTCGAACCAGAACTTGCTCATCTGGGTCAGCACCTTGCCCTTGTTGGTGACTTTATTCTTTAAGATAACATCGAATGCAGAGATGCGGTCGGTGGCGACCATGATGAGGCTGTCGCCGTTGTCGTAGATCTCGCGGACCTTGCCTTCCTTGATGGGCTTGAACTCAGTCATAGCAAAACTCTCCATTTTCCTTATTCCGTAGGTATCTTTTCTTTTGGTCATTGGCAGGCTGTCTGCCGTCCTGTTACACTATAATCTTATCACAGGAATTGTCCGTTGGGAAGAAACAGATGGGAGAGAAATGGGCCGATTTTTGGTTTTTTCTCGTGAAAAGTGCTAAAATCCAGCTTAAATTTTCGTCGTTTTGACGGTAAAAGTCGTACTTTCGCCCCATTTTTGCCTGCCTTGCTGACCGAAACGCCGTCATTGACGAAATTTGTGAAAACGTGTATCATGGGTAACAGCATCGCATTTTTCAACTTTTGTCTTTTAAGGAGGTCCATGCCATGCGCCCTCTCATCATCGCCCATCGCGGCGCGTCCCATCTGGCCCCCGAAAACACGCTGACCGCGTTCCGTCTGGCAAAGACGCTGGGTGCGGACGGCTTCGAGTGTGACGTTCAAATCACCAGAGACCGTCATCTCGTGGTGGCCCACGACTACCTCACCGACCTCAAGACCGGCGTCCACGGCAACATCCCGGATATGGACTTCGACGACCTGCGCCAGCTGGATTTCGGAAAATGGAAAAGCCCGGAGTTCGCGGGCGAAAAGATCCCCACCCTCGAAGAGGTGCTGGAAGTCGCGCAGGACTTCAGGATGGTACATATTGAGTTGAAGCCCTACTTGGACCGGGACGAAGAGATCGTGGACCGGGTCATCGACGCCGTCCTTGACGCCGGGCTGGAAGAAAAGGCCGTGCTCACCTCCTTCGAGTACGGCACCCTCCGCCGGGTGAAGGAGCGGATGCCCCAGATGGCCACCTGCGCCATGACCCTCAGCCCCGAATCCCAGCTCAGCCAGCCGGCCACCTTCTGGGAGAAACTGGGCCTCAAGAAGACCGACCCTCTCGTAGAGAAGCTTTCCAGCCCCCAGGCCCTCAGCGAAGCGGCCGCTCTGCTGGAAGACCCCAGCAGTCTGGACGAAGAGAACAGCGTCCTCATCTACTACTTAAAAGACCGTCTCGATTTTCTCTACTCCATCTTCCCCGGCATGAACCTGGCCGAAATTCTGCAGCAGTATTATTATCAGACGGATTTTGTGAACTATGTGGCCCAGTTCGGCTTCCCGGTGGATTACGTCGGGCCGGAGTACCACGCCTTTTTCCGGGACAAAGACCTTATCCCCAATGCCCACGCCCGCGGCTTCAAGGTCGCGCCCTGGCCGGTGGGCGTGGACAGCCGGGACGACCTGCGCCAGCTGTTCCGGCTGGACCCGGAGCTTGTGGTCACGAATAAGCCCGAGGTGGCCGTTTCCATCCTCACCGGGCTGGGCCAGTGGGACGAATCATCCAAAGAGGGTTGACAGCCCTCTTTTTTTGGAGCATAATACTCCTGTATCGAACAGTTTTATGTGAAACAGTTCAGCGCTCGAACATTCACAGCAAAAGCCAAACCAGAAGGATGATACTATGAACCAAGCCTTTGAACCCGCCTGCACCCCCATCGCGCCGCCGTGGGAGGCGCCGCAGGTCATCCCGGCCCAGCTGCGCCGGGTGGACAACCTTATTTTCCGCAAGATCGGCCTGATCGCCCGCACCAATGGCGTGGAGGCCGTGACCCCCATGCACGGCTGGATCATGGAGTATCTTTACCGGCACTCCGAGACCCCGGTGTTCCAGCGGGACATCGAGCGGGAGTTCTCCATCACCCGTTCCACTGTCACCAACATCCTGCAGCTCATGGAGCGCAAGGGCTACATCACCCGCCGGAGCGTGGAGCAGGACGCCCGCCTCAAGCAGCTGGTCCTCACCGAAAAAGGCCGCCAGTTCCACGAGGACACCATGCGGGCCTTCCACCAGACCGATGAATATGTGGCCGGTCTGCTCACCGAAGAAGAGAACACCGAGCTGCTGCGGCTGCTGAATAAACTGTATCTGGGACTAAAGTGAAACAAATATGAACTTTTTCCGAAACTTTGGAAAAAGCATTGACTTTAATATTGTTTTGTATAAAATTGTTCCGTACCAAACAATTTATCAAAGGAGGCTCAAAGTATGATAAAGAAGCTCGCTTCCCATCTGGGCGAATACAAACGCGCCGCTATCCTGACGCCGATGTTTTCCGCACTGGAAGCAGTCATGGACATCCTGCTGCCCACCATCATGGCGTTCATCATCGACCTTGGCATTGAAAAGGGCGATATGAACGCCATCGTCAAATACGGCCTGCTCACCTTCGCAGTGGCGGCCATCGCCCTGCTGCTGGGCGTTCTGGCCGGCAAGTACGCCGCCGAGGCGTCCACCGGCTTTGCCGGCAACCTGCGCGATGCGATGTATGAGAACATCCAGCATTACTCCTTCTCCAACATCGACAAATTCTCCACCGCCGGCCTCGTCACCCGTATGACCACCGACGTGACCAACCTGCAGAACGCTTTCCAGATGATGGAGCGCATGTGTGTGCGCGCCCCGGTCCATCTGGTGTTCGCACTCATCATGGCGTTCAGCATCGGCGGCCCTCTGGCCCTCATCTTCGTGGTGGCCATCGCCTTCCTGCTGGCCGTGCTGGCAAGCATCATGGTCCCCACCTTCAAAATTTTTGACCGTGTTTTCAAGAATTACGACAACCTGAACTCCTCCGTGCAGGAGAACGTCTCCGCCATCCGCGTGGTCAAGAGCTTCGTCCGCGAGGGCTTCGAGAACGAGAAGTACACCAAAGCCTGCGAGGGTCTGTATCAGCAGTTCGTCAACGCAGAGAGCCGTCTGAGCTTCAACAGCCCCGCCATGCTGACGGCTATTTACGGCTGCAACATTGCCCTGAGCTGGTTCGGCGCAAAGTACATCCTGCACGGCGCGCTGACCACCGGCCAGCTGAATGCTCTGTTCGGCTACATCATGAACATCCTGATGGCTCTGATGATGCTGAGCATGGCTTTCGTCATGATCTCCATGTCCGCCGCTTCCGCAAAGCGTATCGTGGAAGTCCTGGACGAGACGACCGACCTTCCCCCCGCCAAGGCTCCCGTGCAGGAAGTCAAGGACGGCAGCATCCGCTTCGACCACGTCACCTTCAAGTACAAGCACGGCTCCGGCCAGCCTGTCCTGAACGACATCACCTTTGACATCAAGCCCGGCGAGACACTGGGCATCATCGGCGGCACCGGCAGCGCAAAGTCCAGTCTGGTGCAGCTCATCCCCCGCCTGTACGACGCCGAGACCGGCACTGTCAGCGTGGGCGGCGTGGATGTCCGGGATTATAACCTCGACGTCCTCCGCCACGAGGTCTCCATGGTGCTCCAGAAGAACGTCCTGTTCTCCGGCACCATCCTCGACAACCTCCGCTGGGGCAATGAGAACGCCAGCGAGGAAGAGTGCATCCGTGTGGCGAAGCTGGCCTGCGCCGATGAGTTCATCGAGCGCCGGTGTGCAATGAT
>OGOR01000457.1_pt1 | contig 33433 bp, 23 predicted proteins | sample 1552771 | NCBI WGS metagenome assembly OGOR01 (sample SAMEA2580124, study PRJEB22360) | human gut metagenome | biome: human gut; feature: human-associated habitat; material: faeces | place: Denmark | collected 2008/2010
AGATCTGATTGCCATTATGCACCAGCGTGTCGGATTCTATGTTTCTAAATCCGGCAAGCTGATTACAATGGGAAATTATGGAGTTGCTTTGGATAAAAAAGATGATCCCAATGATGGAAACGGTATTGGCCGGGTGGTTCGTGAAATAAAGAAAGACGGTTCTTACGGACCGATCTATTTCATTTATTATAATCATGGATTTAATGAAAAGAATACTGATTATCCGTATTTTAAGAAAAGCAAAGATCGTGAGTTTGTGAAGGCTTGTCAGGAAATTCTCGACAATCCGTTGTATATGATGCAGTGGGTGGAAGAAGCCGACCGTGAAGATCCTATCCTCCCGCTGAAGAAAGGATACAAGGCATTCAATTGTTATACATTGCCGGACGGACGTATTGCCAGCCTTTGGAAACATGCGCTTACCTCTATCAGTGAGGATGGCGGACATACTTGGGCAGAACCTGTGCTTCGTGCAAAAGGTTTCGTCAATAGCAACGCGAAAATTTGGGGACAGCGTTTAAGTGATGGTACATACGCTACCGTATATAATCCGTCGGAATTCCGTTGGCCGCTGGCTATATCTTTGAGTAAAGATGGATTGGAATATACAACATTGAATTTGGTGCATGGTGAAATCACTCCCATGCGTTATGGAGGAAATTATAAATCATACGGTCCTCAATATCCACGTGGTATTCAGGAAGGCAATGGGGTACCTGCTGATGGTGATTTGTGGGTTTCTTACAGTGTGAACAAGGAAGATATGTGGATTTCCCGTATTCCTGTCCCGGTGGAAATAAATGCTTCAGCACATGCGGATGATGATTTCTCTAAAAATAAATCAATTGCGGAACTGACTGACTGGAATATTTATTCTCCGGTTTGGGCTCCTGTTTCTTTGGAAGGTCAATGGTTGAAGTTGCAGGATAAAGATCCGTTTGATTATGCCAAAGTAGAACGTAAAATTCCGGCTTCTAAAGAATTGAAGGTATCATTTGATTTGAAAGCCGGCCAAAATGATAAAGGTACACTCCAGATTGAATTTTTGGATGAGAATGGAATCGCCTGTTCTCGTATGGAACTTACTGATGATGGTATTTTCCGAATGAAAGGCGGTTCCCGGTTTGCAAATATGATGAAATATGAAGCAGGAAAGGTTTATCATGTAGAAGCAGTCCTTTCTACTGTTGATCGTAATATTCAAGTATATGTAGATGGCAAGAGAGTAGGGCTGCGTATGTTCTATGCGCCCGTGGCTGCTGTCGAACGAATCGTATTCCGTACTGGCGTACCTCGTACATTCCCGACTGTAGATACTCCTGCCGACCAGACTTATGATCTGCCGAATGCAGGTGCGCAAGATCCATTGGCTGAATATGGCATTGCCAATGTGAAAACATCTTCCGCAGATAAAGATGCGTCTTCTGCTTTTTTAAAGTATGCTGACTTCAGTCATTATGCAGACTATTTCAATAGTATGGAAGACGAAAATATTATTCAGGCAATTCCCAATGCAAAAGCTTCGGAATGGATGGAGGAAAATATTCCTTTGTTCGAGTGTCCGCAACATAACTTTGAAGAAATGTATTATTATCGTTGGTGGTCAATCCGTAAGCATATCAAAGAGACTCCTGTTGGATATGGCATGACCGAGTTTCTCGTTCAGCGTTCTTATTCTGATAAATATAATTTGATTGCTTGTGCAATTGGACATCACATTTATGAAAGCCGTTGGTTGCGTGATCCGAAATATTTAGATCAGATTATTCATACATGGTATCGTGGTAATGATGGCGGTCCGATGAAGAAAATGGATAAGTTCAGCTCATGGAATGCAGATGCTGTTTTGGCTCGTTACATGGTAGATGGTGATAAGGACTATCTGCTGGATATGAAGAAAGATCTGGAAACCGAATATCAGCGTTGGGAACGTACAAACCGTTTGAAGAACGGATTGTATTGGCAGGGTGACGTACAGGATGGTATGGAAGAATCAATCAGTGGCGGACGGAGGAAGAAATATGCCCGGCCGACAATCAATAGTTATATGTATGGCAATGCCAAAGCACTTTCATGTATAGGAATTCTTTCCGGTGATGAGGGGATGGCTATGAAATATGGCATGAGAGCGGATACTTTGAAAAATCTGGTAGAAAATGAATTGTGGAATACACGTCATCAGTTTTTTGAGACGATGCGTACGGACTCTTCTGCGAATGTGCGTGAAGCAATCGGATATATTCCCTGGTATTTCAACCTGCCGGATACCACCCAAAAGTATGAAATTGCCTGGAAGGAAATTATGGATGAAAAAGGCTTCTCTGCTCCTTATGGACTGACAACCGCAGAACGCCGTCATCCGGAGTTCCGTACACGTGGAGTAGGCAAGTGTGAGTGGGACGGTGCTATCTGGCCGTTTGCTTCCGCACAGACATTGACAGCAATGGCTAACTTTATGAATAATTATCCGCAGACTGTATTGTCTGACAGTGTATATTTCCGTCAGATGGAATTGTATGTGGAATCACAGTATCATCGTGGTCGTCCCTATATTGGTGAATATTTGGATGAGGTGACCGGTTATTGGCTGAAAGGAGATCAGGAACGTAGCCGTTATTATAATCATTCCACTTTCAACGACCTGATAATTACAGGATTGATCGGACTTCGTCCACGTTTGGATAATACGATTGAAGTGAACCCCTTAATTCCTGTCGGCAAGTGGGAGTGGTTCTGCCTGGATAATGTATTATATCATGGCCATAATCTGACGATTCTTTGGGATAAGAATGGTGATCGTTATCATTGCGGAAAAGGATTACGCATTTTTGTAGATGGTAAGGAAGTAGGGCAGGCGGATACATTGACAAAAATCGTTTGTGAAAATGCACTCAAATGATAAGTTCACCACAGAGGACACGGAGGACGCAGAGTTCTTCTCTCTCTTTCCGTAAGTAAAACAGAGCGACAAATACGATTATAAATACGTGAGACTCGGTGTTACTTATAGTGAATAAAAAAGATTAAACCTCTGTGTCCTCCGTGTCCTCTGTGGTGAACTTACCATTTATCGAACAAATAAAAGATACTTGAAAAATGAAATTCAAAAAGATTCTTCTTTCATTGCTAATTTGTTTGTCTTGTTTTGTACAGGCAAAGAATATAACCATCAGTCGTCTTACCTGTGAGATGCAGGAGGGACTGGTAGTGGTCGAAGGTTCACCCCGTTTGGGCTGGGTGATGGAATCGCCGGAGAATGGGACACGACAATCTGCCTATGAGATTGATATTCGGGAAGCTTTTACAGGGCGTTCCGTTTGGAATAGTGGGAAGGTTTATTCTTCGCAGAGCCAGTTAGTTTCTACAAAGGGGGCAGATATACGTCCTGATAACTCATTTAATTATAGTTGGCGCGTTCGTGTTTGGGATGAAACAGATACACCTTCCGAGTGGAGCAGTGAAGCGAAATTCCGGGCAGTACCCGAAAGGTTATCTTCGGGGCAATGGATTGGAGCTATTACCCGACAAAATGCTCGTTTACCGGAAGGGCGTAAGTTCCACGGTGGAGAGCTGAAGAAGCCGGAAGTGAAAGCAGCTTGGGAAGCAGTGGACACTTTGGCAAAGAAAAGTATTTGTTTGAGAAGAACATTCCAGGTGGGAGATGCGAAAGAAGGGGGTGCAAACCGTAAACCGGGTAAGAAAATAGTGGAGGCAACCGCATACGTTTGTGGTCTGGGATTCTATGAGTTTTCTTTGAATGGCAAAAAGATGGGTAACAGTGAGTTTGCTCCATTGTGGAGTGATTATGATAAAACTGTTTACTATAACACATACGATGTGACGGAACATTTGCGGCGTGGTGAAAATGTCGTAGGAATCTTATTGGGGAATGGATTCTATAATGTGCAGGGGGGGCGTTATCGCAAATTACAGATCAGCTTTGGTCCTCCCACTCTTTTATTTGAGCTGGTTATTAACTACGAAGATGGAACATGTATGACGGTTCATTCCGATAATAATTGGAAATATGATTTTAGTCCGGTAACCTTCAATTGCATATATGGAGGAGAAGATTATGATGCGCGTCGTGAACAGAAAGGATGGAATCAGATTGGCTTTGATGACAGTCACTGGCGTCCGGTAGTCATACAGGAAGCTCCTAAAGGAATACTTCGTCCACAGATGGCGGCTCCGGTGAAAATCATGGAACGGTATGATATTCAAAAGGTAACCAAACTAAATGCGGAACAAGTTGCATCAGCTTCTGTATCAACTAAGAGAACAGTCGATCCTTCTGCTTTTGTGTTGGATATGGGACAGAATCTGGCTGGCTTTCCGGAAATAACAGTACGTGGCAAACGTGGTCAGAAAGTAACTTTGATTGTAGCCGAAGCATTGACAGAGGAAGGTGCTTGCAATCAGCGTCAGACAGGGCGTCAACACTATTACGAATACACTCTGAAAGGGGAAGGCGATGAAACCTGGCACCCTCGTTTCTCTTATTACGGTTTTAGATATATCCAGGTAGAGGGGGCTGTCTTAAAAGGACAGAAGAATCCGCAGAAATTGCCTGTATTAAAGAATATTCAATCCTGTTTCGTATATAATTCAGCCAAGAAAGTTTCCACTTTCGAATCATCCAACCGGATATTTAATGCTGCCCATCGATTGATCGAGAAAGCGGTTCGCAGCAATATGCAGTCTGTGTTTACGGATTGTCCGCATCGTGAGAAACTTGGATGGCTGGAACAGGTACATCTGAATGGTCCGGGTTTGTTATATAACTATGATTTGACAGCATACGCTCCGCAGATTATGCAGAATATGGCAGATGCACAACATTCCAACGGGGCCATGCCGACAACTGCTCCGGAATACGTGATTTTTGAAGGTCCGGGTATGGATGCTTTTGCCGAATCTCCGGAGTGGGGTGGTTCTTTGGTTATTTTCCCTTTTATGTACTATGAGACTTATGGAGACGATTCATTGATTAAGAAATATTATCCGAATATGCGTCGTTACGTGGATTATCTCAAGACTCGTGCAGATAAAGGTATTCTTTCTTTCGGATTGGGAGACTGGTATGATTACGGAGATTTTCGTGCGGGATTCTCACGGAATACGCCCGTTCCTTTGGTGGCTACTGCGCATTATTACATGACAGTCATGTATTTGGTACAAGCTGCGAAAATGGTGGGTAATGACTTTGACATTCGTTATTACACTTCGTTGGCACAGGATATAATGGTTGCATTTAATAAATGTTTTCTTCATAAAGATACGGCACAATATGGTACAGGAAGCCAATGCAGTAATGCGCTTCCGTTGTTCCTCCAAATGACGCAGGATGCAGATAAACAAGGTAACTACCGACCGGATGCAGATTTGAATGAGAAAGTATTCGCGAATCTGATAAAAGATGTGGAAGCACATGGCAACCGTTTGACTACCGGTGATGTGGGAAACCGTTATCTGATTCAGACATTGGCGCGTAATGGAGAACATGAACTTATTTATAAAATGTTCAATCATGAAGAAGCTCCCGGATATGGTTTCCAGTTAAAATTCGGCGCTACAACTTTGACCGAGCAGTGGGACCCCCGTCAAGGTTCTTCCTGGAATCACTTTATGATGGGACAGATTGATGAATGGTTCTTTAATTCACTGGTCGGTATTCGTCCTTCTACCACTCCAAAACAAGGTTATCAGAAGTTCATCATCGCTCCCCAACCTGTGGGAGATTTGAAATACGTCAAAGCGTCGTATGAAACTTTATATGGTACCATTAATGTGGACTGGACTTGTGAGAATGGGACTTTCACTTTAAACGTGTCTGTTCCGGTGAATACTACCGCTGTTGTTTATCTCCCGGGCGGAAAAGAACCGAAAGAAATACAGAGCGGAACATATCAATTGGTTTGTGCAAAATGAAAGAGACATTTTATATATATTTGTAGAATGAAAAACAATGTATTCATATAAAAAATCATGCAGCATCTTTATTTTAATCATGTAGCATGTTTGAAAAAAACATCTCAATGATTGTTTTCAAACATTGGGAAGAAAAAAAGATTCTATTAACATGATTTTTTAGAAGGAAACGATGAAATATACTTTAATAATATCGATTATGAATTTACGAACAACTCTTATCGTCTTTCTTTGCTTCTGTGCAACCACAGTTCTTCGTGCAGAGCGTGTAGATATGCTGAAGGCCGGTGCAAAAGCAAATGGCAAGACTCTTAATACAAAACTAATCAATTCAACGATTGACCGTCTGAACCGTGGGGGCGGAGGTACTCTTTTCTTTCCTGCCGGGACTTATCTGACGGGGAGTATCCATCTGAAAAGTAATATTACACTGGAATTGGAAGCCGGAGCTACCTTGCTCTTTTCTGACAACTTTGAAGACTATCTTCCTTTTGTCGAGGTTCGCCACGAAGGAGTGATGATGAAAAGTTTCCAGCCTTTGATTTATGCGGTAGATGCCGAGAATATTACGATCAAAGGAGAAGGAACTTTAAACGGACAAGGAAAGAAATGGTGGATGGAGTTCTTTCGTGTCATGATTGATTTGAAAGACAATGGCATGCGTGATGTGAATAAATATCAGCCAATGTGGGATGCAGCAAACGATACGACAGCAATTTATGCTGAAACGAACAAGGATTATGTAAATACATTGCAACGTCGCTTTTTCCGTCCTCCGTTCATTCAGCCCGTTCGTTGTAAGAAAGTAAAGATTGAAGGAGTGAAAATCATAAATTCTCCCTTCTGGACGGTCAATCCGGAATTTTGCGACAATGTAACCATAAAGGGGATCACCATAGATAATGCGCCCTCACCAAATACGGACGGAGTGAATCCGGAATCCTGCCGCAACGTACATATCAGCGACTGCCATATATCAGTAGGAGACGATTGCATCACAATCAAGTCGGGAAGAGATGCGCAGGCCCGTCGTTTGGGAGTACCTTGCGAGAATATCACTATCACCAACTGCACCATGCTTTCCGGTCATGGAGGCGTTGTTATCGGCAGCGAGATGAGTGGGAGTGTGCGTAAAGTTACTATTTCCAATTGCGTGTTTGACGGAACAGATCGTGGAATCCGTATTAAGTCGACCCGTGGAAGGGGAGGAGTCGTTGAAGATATTCGTGTCAGCAACGTCGTAATGAGCAACATTAAACAGGAAGCTGTCGTATTGAATTTGAAATACAGTAAAATGCCTGCCGAACCTAAGAGTGAACGCACTCCGATATTCCGTAACGTACATATCAGCGGAATGACTGTGACAAACGTAAAGACTCCGATCAAGATAGTGGGCTTGGAAGAAGCGCCAATATCTGACATCGTTTTGCGTGATATTCATATTCAAGGAGGGAAACAGAAATGTATCTTCGAAAATAGTGAACGTATCACGATGGATGACGTAATCGTCAATGGTGAAAAAACAACTTACATAAATTAAAAATAAATGAAACGAATCCTTTTTACTATGCTTCTTGCCGCATCTCTTTCGGCCGAAGCCCAGACGCAAACATACGAGACGGAATTTGCCCGTCCCTTGAACGAAGTACTGACGGATATACAGAACCGTTTCGGAGTCCGTTTGAAATATGACATTGATACGGTGGGAAAAGTGCTGTCTTATGCCGATTTCCGTATTCGTCCTTATTCCGTGGAAGAATCCTTGACGAATGTATTGGCACCTTTCGATTATAAATTTGTTAAGCAGAAAGGAAATATGTATAAGCTGAAAGCATACGAGTATCCACGTCGTACAGATGCAGACGGAGAGAAGATGCTGGCTTATCTGAATACACTCTATACAGACCAACAGTCCTTTCAACTTCGTGCCGATTCTCTGAAAAAAGAGGTACGTCAGCGTTTAGGTATTGATACTTTGTTGGCTCAATGTGTCAAAACCAAACCTATTCTTTCAAAGATACGTAAGTTTGATGGCTATACCGTGCAGAATTTCGCACTTGAAACACTTCCCGGATTATACATTTGCGGTTCTATCTATACGCCCCAATCGAAAGGAAAACATGCGTTGATAATCTGCCCTAACGGACATTTTGGTGGCGGACGTTATCGGGAAGACCAACAACAACGTATGGGAACTTTAGCACGTATGGGAGCTGTTTGTGTAGACTATGATTTGTTCGGATGGGGAGAGTCGGCTTTGCAAGTTGGCAGTGCGGCACACCGTAGTAGCGCGGCGCACACTATTCAGGCAATGAACGGCTTACTGATTCTTGACTACATGCTTGCTTCCCGTAAGGACATTGATACCAGCCGTATCGGTACGAATGGCGGTTCGGGTGGAGGTACCCATACTGTATTGTTGAGCGTATTGGATGATCGTTTCACCGCTTCTGCTCCGGTGGTGAGCCTGGCTTCTCACTTCGACGGTGGTTGTCCCTGCGAAAGCGGAATGCCTATTCAACTATCAGCAGGAGGAACCTGTAATGCGGAATTAGCCGCTACTTTTGCTCCTCGTCCACAACTGATCGTATCGGATGGCGGCGACTGGACGGCCAGTGTTCCTACTCTTGAATTTCCTTATCTGCAACGAATCTACGGATTCTACCAGGCAAAAGATAAAGTAACGAATGTACATCTTCCCAAAGAGAAACATGACTTTGGTCCGAATAAGCGGAATGCTGTTTATGACTTCTTCGCAGAAGTATTCAAATTGGATAAAAAGATGTTGGATGAAAGCAAGGTCACCATTGAACCGGAATCCGCTATGTATAGTTTTGGTGAAAAAGGAGCTTTGCTTCCTGAAGGCGCCATCCGTTCTTTTGACAAGGTAGCTGCTTATTTTGACAAGAAGGCTTATGCTAATTTAAAATCAGATGCTTCTCTCGAAAAGAAAGCCATCGACTGGGTAGCTTCTTTAGAGTTGAACGATGATAAAAAGGCAGGTTTTGCAGTAACTGCCATTTATAATCATCTTCGTAAAGTACGTGACTGGCACAATGAGCACCCTTATACGACAATCCCCGGGGGTATCAATCCTCTGACAGGCAAACCGCTTTCCAAGCTCGACCGTGAAATGATTGCAGATTCCGCTATGCCGAAAGAAGTGCATGAAAGGCTAATGAAAGATTTACGCAGAGTATTGACGGAAGAACAGATTGAACAAATCCTGGATAAATACACGGTAGGTAAAGTTGCTTTTACCTTGAAAGGTTATCAGGCCATTGTGCCCAATATGACGGAGGAGGAAACAGCTTTCGTTCTGGAACAGTTGAAATTGGCTCGCGAACAGGCTATTGACTACAAGAATATGAAGCAGATTTCTGCTATCTTTGAAATTTATAAAACCAAATGTGAGCAGTATTTCAATGAGCATGGTCGCAACTGGCGGCAGATGTTCAAAGATTATGTGAATAAGCGAAACGCAGAAAAGAAGGCTCAAGGAAAGAAATAAAATGAGGGTAAACCTTTAACCTTCTACATAACCGGAATATCTCCGGGATAATAGAAGAATATAATAGAGCTATGCTTTGCAACTGACAAAGCATAGCTTTATTATATCTAAAGCTATGCTTTAGTTCCCCTAAAACACTGCTATAATTTATTTCTTCACGATTACTAAACATCTTTTTCGCAGAAAATGTGTTATTTTGTAGATGGCTAACAGAAATGTATATGATATGGATAAGCAAAAAGTAGCATTAGTCCTTTCCATGGGGGGAGCACGTGGAATAGCACATATAGGAGTAATTGAAGAATTACTTCGTCACAACTTTGAGATTACTTCCATTGCAGGAAGTTCCATGGGAGCAATGGTGGGAGCAATGTATGCTTCAGGAAAAATGGAAGAATGTAAAGAATGGCTGTATAGTTGGGACAAACGCAAGATGTGGGAATTGGCGGATCTTACCTTAAGCCGGGATGGATTAGTGAAAGGTGACCGTTTTATTAAAGAACTGAAACAAATTATTCCGGATATGAATATCGAAGACCTGCCTGTCCCTTATGTAGCGATGGCTACGGATATTGTCCGCGATCAGGAAGTCAGGTTTGACAGAGGGAGCTTACATGAAGCTATCCGTGCGTCTATTTCTATCCCTATGCTTTTCCGTCCGTTGAGAAAAGACGGTATGGTATTGATTGATGGAGGTATTCTGAATCCTCTTCCATTGAGTCATGTGCAACGCACTGAAGGAGACATTCTGATAGCTGTCGATGTGAATGCACCGATTGATACCGGAAAGAAAAAGAAAATATCTCCTTATAATCTGTTGACAGAATCTTCGAGAATGATGATGCAACAAATCACTCGTTACCAGATAGAACGTTGTCAGCCGGATATCTTAATTCAAATTTCCGGCGATACGTATGATATGTTGGAGTTCCATCACGCAGTTTCGATTGTGAAGACAGGAGCGGAAGTTACTCGAAACGTGTTGAAAGAATCTCTTGGCAATGATTAATCATGTGGTTGATGATCTCCATTCCTTTTCTTCGGGGTATACGGATACTTTCACCGACCGCCAACATATCTTCAATATCCGGATTTCCTTTGTTATTTGCTGAAGTAGCATGTTCACCGTGATACCCCTCTTTACAGAGAGTTAAATCATAAGCAGGTGCTAATGACCATTTTCCTTCGCGACAAATAAAACTGAAATTTTTGACATGGTCGTCTTTGTTATCTGTTAGTACATTAAATACCATGCGTTGGAACATTTCATCAACTTGTTGTGAATCTTGTGTCAAATATCCTGTTAAGTGTAGCAATACTTTGTAATCTAGTTTTGGATTTGATATTGATTCATTGAGTAACGCACCAGCAGTAGCAATGTGTAGTCGTTTTCCATTCTCTATATCAAAACGCTTGCTGGCAAAATATTTGCCATCTAATAACTTGTAGTCAGGAACATTTATTCCACATTTACGGGCTACTTCATTATATTTATATTCCATTCTCCCCATATCTTTCGGATCATATGTATGGCGGAATTTCACTAACCATGCACCTTCACAGTCATGCCACAAGCATTTAGGACGGCAGCCACCGGAATTACCACTATTGAAATATAAAATATCTTCGCCTTCTTCAGATTTTTCTGAAAGTACTTCCAGAGCCATTTGTTGTAAGTTGTCCAAGTCAGGTAGAGATTTTTCTTCTCCAATATAAGATTCCGGCACGTAACTAAGTGCTCCCATTCCCGAAATTCCCACTATACTTAATCGCTGAATAGGTGTAAGCAAAGCATCATTTATACCTTGTTTTTTGAGTAAACGATTCAACAAATAACGACCATATCCATCAGGGAGACTATCCTCAAATATTCCAAAATTTCCCCAGAAAGGTTCTGGTTTGGCGATGAATAAACTAGATTCTAATGGTAAGTCTAATGGAGAGATAGAAAAGCCTGATATCAGCCATTTCTTATCATACTGGAAAGCGCAGCATCGGTTATCGTGTGTCATGGTAAGTTCTCCTATCTTTTGATCACGATAAAGTACTGATAACTTATTTACTAATTTCATTTCTTCCTCGCTTCCTGTTTTTATTTTTATTGATAACGTCCAATTCTTCCATTGTACTGTAAAGTGGTTCTGCAAGAAGTGCCTTTACGTCTTTGGAATATCCTAATGCTTTTGCTAATGCCACATAAGAGCTCAATGAAATAGAAAACTTCTGTTCAAACTTAGCTATAGTGGGAGAAGGAACGCCACTTAACTTGGATAAAGCATCTCTTGAAAGTCCTTTCTCCAATCGCCTCTTTTGTAAATTGCAGGCAAGTAACTGCAGAATATCTTCGGGCGTATCTATATCAAAGTTGTATAATAAAGACATATCATTGTATCTGATAAGTAACAAATATGATTATAATAGATATTATTATATCTGTTACAAAGATAGTGTTTCACCTTGATTTATTCAATAAAAATAGCAGAAAAAGTAGCCCAAATAGCTTTTTAGTTCTGTTCTTACAACACGGATATCAGATAACTCGTAAGGATAGAGAAACTATAAGAGACAAGTGTAAATATGTAGTATATAAAAAATTAGCCACTCTTTCAAGGCTATCTTTTACTTTATATGAACAAGGACGTCCTGATTTGATAGCGGAATTATTTAATTCTGTTGATTCTTTAAGAAATTGGAACTATCAGACACTTTTAGTTCTTTGGGTTATGCAATAAGAAAACAGCGTCCGGCATGGGGATGCAACGATATAGAAGGTAGAACAGCTGAAGAAAAGGTTTTGTCATTATGGAATACTCTTCCACATGATACTTTTTTGATGGCACTACTTTGTCTCAATTCTGGAGATTCACATATTATCCTTGAGCAATTAAAAGAATATGCAAGGACTGATGTTCTGGATATTTTATACAGCTCGGAGATACATCCCAAATTGCAAATAGGATTAGAAGCCGGAACAGTGGGTAATTTGGATTTTCTTTTTTCATTATGGGAATTAGGATATAGATATCATACCCACCAGGAGTGGCAGGTGCACGGAAATATAACAAGTACTAAACAAATGAAACTTTATTGTTTAGACAAGTTCTATGATATGAGTTTAGATATTGATTTGAAGGAGATAATGAATAGTATTGCTCTTAGAGCAATTTGTACGGTAAAAGCCATTAAAACCAATGATTTGTTCTGCACTGGTAATCCTAATTGGAAATCATATATAAATGGAGTACGTGGTGCAACTTTACAGATGGGCGGAGTATGAGAAGTTATCTTTCTCAAAAAGAACCCGGGATAAAATTAGAAAAGGGCTCTGAAAATATAGAAATAAATTCAGCTATTTACAAAGCTTTATCTGTTTTGTATCCAGAAGTATATAACATGAATTCGTAATGATATTTATGTTGCGTCCGAAGATATATAAATCATCTTTTTCGTCATTCCCCCATCAATAGTGATGTTTTCTCCATTGATGAAATTATTGTTTCCTTCGCAAAGAAATAAACACATGCGGGCAATATCTTCCGGTTTACCTACCCGGCGTGAAGGATGCTGTGAGTGGTCTTTCGGTTGGAGTTGATCATAATCATGAGTCTGTATCCATCCCGGAGCAATCGAGTTTACTGTGATATTCCATTCAGATAAAGACAAAGCCAATGCATGAGTCAAAGAATAGATACCACCTTTCGACGCTGCATAACCTTCACTTCCCGGTTCACTCATCAGATAACGTGTAGAGCAGATATTTATAATTCGGCCGTATGGGTTGGGAGAGGGCTGATTTTTACGATGGATGGCAAGCAGTCGGGAAGTGATGAATACAGGACGCAGGTTAATAGAAAGAATTTTGTCGAAATCCTCTACACTTGTTTCTGTGATAGAAGAAAATTTGCTGATACCGACGTTGTTGACAATAATATCAATATCGTTCCATTCGGCAAGAATGGTTTGCATACAACTTTCAAGTGCGTTTTTATCACTTACGTCGACCTTATGGAACATAGCCCCGGTTGCCTTCGCAGTCTCCTGTCCCGATGTTTCGTTTATATCACAAAAGGCAACTTGATTTCCAGCCAGGCAAAAAGCTTCTACTATTGCTTTGCCTATTCCTTCCGCTCCGCCTGTTATAAATACTCTTCTTTTTGAGTCCTCCGGTTTTGAAACCGTTGAAGTGTGAGACTTCGATTCAGCCGGACGTACTGCTGTTAGTTTCTTCTTACCATATTTTTGTGCTTGTTTCCAAGCAGCTTTTCGGGCTTCGTATTGTTCCTGTTGTCTTTCTATATAATTATCTGCCATCGTTATTTTTTATTTATTGGCAAATGTAAAGTATAAAATGGATAAATACAAGAATCGACCGCTCTTTTGCGGGCAAAGGAGCGGTCGATTTCATTCAGATGATCGTTCAAAATTTAAAACTTCGTTGGATCTATCTCTGCATATTTAATTCGTTGACGGCGCCAAGTGTAAATGGCATGCAGCTTCCCGTCTTTCCCCTGAATAATGCTAGGGTAAGAGTACTGGCTGATCGGACTATCTTCTAATGTAAGAACAGGCTGCCAATTGATACCATCTTCTGAAACGGCCACACAGAGCGGAGTACGCGGACCTTTCGGAGTTCCGGGCAATGTAGAGAAATTATTGTAAATAAGGATATGTCTGCCGTCTTTCATAGTCACGGCATCCGTACCGGAATTATTATTCGGGACATCCAGCAGCGTAACTTTACTCCATGTATCGCCATTATCACTACTCCATGCGGTTGCTACCTGTGCATTACGTGTACGGCAGAGTATCTGTAATCTTCCGTCTTTATGTTTCAGAATACTGGGTTGTATTGCATAAACAGGTTTGGCTCCTTCTCCTTTGATCGCTTCTCCGCCTTCCTGATCATCCACATTCACACCTCCCTTTTTACGATTTTGGGTGGGGACAGATAACTCGGCATCCAGTGGTCCGACCATCTTCCAGGTCTTGCCTTTATCATCGGAAATCTCGAAATGGACACGCCATCCGTTACTTCCTTCCGTACTGGAAGGACAGATGATACGTCCATTGATATATTCCGGTTTATTCTTAATAGGTCCAAGAAAACCTTTTGGAAGCGCTTCGCGTTTGCTCCAGGTTTTTCCTCCGTCGCGTGAACGGACAAGCCATCCTGTCCAGTCGCTCACTTTCAAACCTATTTTATAAAACAGAATCAGGTCACCTCCGGGAATCTGGAAAAGAACCGGGTTCCAGCAAGCTTTTCTGCGGGCAATAAGTGTTCCTTTTGCATCTTTCACCGGGGTACAGGTTGAATCGATTCCGGCTAATACTGCTTGTGAGTCTTTGAGTGAAAACACACCGTCGGCAGCAAGTTTGGGGGCGGTCCATTCTTTTGAGCCTTTAGGCTTACGACATACCCAAATGCAACAATCCGGATTGCGTTCTTTGGTCCCTCCGAAGAAAGAGGCTACGAGGTCGCCATTTTTCAGTTCTACTATCGTAGCTCCATGACATTCGGGGAAAGAAGCGTTTTCGTACAGGAATTCATCAGTCAGAATAGCCGTATTCCGGGTGGGAATGTCTACACTGAAATGATATTTTCCCGAACCGATTTTTTCTTTCCGTCCATCCGGAAGATGTACTTCCCCCGTCGTATTGGCGGGAAGTTCGATATCCCATTCCAAATGTGTGGGAGTCTTTGTCCATCGGCTGGTTATTTTTCCGTAGATACTCATGTACGATGCATCCACGTTACTCAACTCCTGAATTTCAAAAGCCGGTTGGAAGACGATATGTTTGTAACCGGACTTCCAGCGGTCGGCACGGATACCTGCCAGGTTATTGAAACACCACGGCAATAAATCACCTAAAAGCATCACGTGATTACCGCTATTCATTTCAGGATTTGCCGTATCACCGTTCCATAATTCCCAAATAGTGGTGGCACCTTTTTCAACCATATATCCCCAGGAAGGATATGTCTTATTGGTAGCCAGTAGATAAGCTACATCAGCATGGCCGCGACGGCTCAATTCACGCAATAGCCATTGTACACCGATTACTCCGGTACTTATATGTCCCTTGTTGGTTGTAATAATGGAAGTTACGGCATTTTTAGCTACTTCATTGATGTAGTTCTTTGGCACTAGACCAAAAGCAAGTGGCAAGATATTGGCAGTAACTGTGTTGTTACCATAGAAAATACTATCCGGATATAAGGTATGTCCCGGTACGGGAGAGGTACCTTCCTTTACGTGAAGAAAACGGGCATTGAATGCGTCTTTCATGCGATGTTCCAAATCTTCCCATTCTTCTGCGTCAGCTTTCAGCCCTTGCAAGCTTGCAAAGCGGTGCATCAGTTGTAATACCTTCAGATAATAAGCCGTTGCGATCAAAGCTCCGTCAGTCTTGCGGGAAGGGTCCTTGCTATGAATTAACTCCAGTGATTCGGGTGGAACGCACCAGTCACCATATTTATCTTTGGTGATGATAAAATCTTCTGTCATGTAGTATTCCCGGATATGAGATACCCACTTCTTGATAGCCGGATAATTCTCTTCGATCGGACGTTTATCTCCAAAGTTCGTGAAAAGCATGTCGCAGGCCATTGGTAAAGCGGCAGGCCAGGTCACATTGTCCGAGTAGTAGTTCCAGTATGCCGGGGCTACATCAGGAATACAGCCATCTTCCCGTTGTGCTTCGCGGATGTCACGCGCCCATTTGGTATACATGGCATAATTATCGAAAAGCATACTTTCTCCCCAACAACCCATGGTACGGTCACCCAACCATGGTTGGCGTTCATTCCGTTGCGGACAGTCAATCGGCATTCCTTTGTAGTTGCTTCGGATTCCCCAAAATGCGTTACGGACAATCTTATTCAGAGTTTCGTCGGAACAGTTGAAAGTACCGGTATGCTCCATTTCATCTTCTACTACTTCGGCAACGAAATCTTCTGCCTTCGCATTCGGATAACCGCTGACTTCTACATAACGGAACCCATGATAAATAAAACGAGGTGCCCAGGTAGCGTCTTTGGTTTCGCGTCCGCTGACAACGTATACATCTGTAGAACGGGCATCCCTGAAGTTTTTCGTATAAAGTTCGCCATTGTCTTGCAGACTTTCTGCAAAACGGAGACGGATACTGTCACCAGTCTGTCCTTTTATCCGGAAACGTACCCAGCCCGCCATATTCTGACCGATATCCAGGATGTATTTGTTACCGAACTTTTTAATAGAAACGGGTTTCATGGTTTCTGTAACTTTCATGCCCGGCATCATTTGTGCACGCAATGTTCCCGAAGGAATACTGACACGTTGGGCAGGTATCCAGTTTTTGTCATCATATCCGAATTGAGTCCAGTCTCCTAACTCTTTACGGGCATCGTATTCTTCGCCATCATATTCATTATTGCTACGGATAGGGCCTTCAGTAGTCAATTTCCATGAAGTGTTTGTAGCAATTGTTTCTTTGCTGCCGTCTGCATATTCAACAATCAGATTCAACCGAAGTTTAGGATAACCGAAAGTCGGTATCTTATATGGTTTATAGTTCTGACGCATCGTATAGAAGCGACCATTTCCAAGAGTTACTCCAATAGCATTTTCTGTTTGAAGCAGTGAAGTAACATCGTATGTGTTGTACAGAATTGTTTTCCGGTAGTCGGTAGGAGCAGGTGCCAGTACTTGATTGCCGATGCGTTGCCCGTTGATAAACAACTCATACAACCCCATTCCGGCGACATGTACTGTGGCACGTTTCACACCTTTCTTTACTGCAAACTCTTTACGAAGATAACGGGCTGCCAAACGGCTCCATTGTGTTTCGCTGTCTCCGGGAGCGGCCCTGTCCAATCCGATCCATTGTCCTTGCCAGTCTGCTTCATTAAATAGTCCGGTGGTCCAGAAAGCCGGAGTACTCCAATTCGTTGCACCTTTGTTGGTGTCTATTTTCACTTTCCAATAGTAGGAGGCATTACATTTTAATGTTTTTCCCTGATAAGTGATCCATTGGGAAGCGTCAGATTCAATCTTTCCTGAATCCCAAATATCTCCTTTTCCTTGTTCCAATAGCTCTGGGGAAGATGCAACAAGAATGTGATACGCAGTTTGTATCACATTCTGTTCATCCGATTCGATGCGCCAACTCAATCGGGGGTGGCGCACGTCGATACCTGCCGGATTTTTCAACTGCTCCGTTCGCAGGTCAGTTATACCTATGGCTGCGTATAGTGAACCTGCAAAGAGCAGAAGAAAGAAAAATGATACTATTCTTTTATTCATAAGTATGTTTTCATCATTCGTATATATAATAAATTTAAGCACGGATTGCATGGATTAACGTTGTTGTTTTACCTATCTGTCATTCAGAAAACTGTGAAATCCGTGTAATCCGTGCTTAATCATATAAGTTTATTTATTCCATTTTTGTTGTGCATTTGGTAATTCTGTCCAGTCTTTCTCCACATAGTTCTTACTGCTGTCCACTACAATCAGGATATGATCGTTTCCACTGCAATAACCACTGTCGTGCTGGAATTTGTGCACTCCGTTATCAAATTCTCCGATGTATTCCAGTTTACCATCTTTCGTGGTGTACCACCAGGCATTCTTTTTTGCGCCGCTAATCTTGCTGAAATCAACTTCCATCGGACGTCCGGTATAGTTGTATACCATCAGATAATCATTTCCACGTGTAGCGATAGCGCGGTCATAACGTTCTCCATTCTGTCCTGTGATGATAGACTGATCGGGTATGCGTTCGAAGAACGGGAAAGTCAACATCAGGTTTTTCAGATACTTCATCTGATTGTAGCCCGGATCATTCAACGCATCATACCAAGGCTTCTTTGCACCATAAGCACCACCTACACCCGGTTTGATAAATTGCATGATGGAATTATGACCGTAAGTATGTCCGAAAGAACCTGCAAATACAGACCAATAAGCATAACGACGTACGTCATAATCCTTCCACAACAGTTCGTTTTCATCGTGCAGACCATGAGGTATTTCTTCATAGATCGGTTCACCGTCAATCACAGGCTTCATGGGTTTCATGGCCAGGCTGCGTTCTACAAAACGCCAGTTATCTTCTTCCGTATTTTCTTCGATAGGATAGTCACCATCTCCGAAACGTTGTCCGTAACGACGATGTCCGCTTTGGAACATGTTGAAATCCAACCAGGGAGCGTTATTGAACCAAGTCGCGGAAGTTGTTCTTCCACGTGGATGGAATGTCATCAGGTGATTTTTGTCGATAGCTTTGATAGAGGTTGCCAAAGCTTCCCATTCAGCAGTTTTCACGTCGCCACGGATATCTCCACCGATAAACCAGATAATATTCGGTTCATTCTTATAACGCTCTGCCAAAAACTTGCCGTATGCTTTTGCCTGTTCTACAGTCATCTCGCCCCGGTTCACCGGGCTTCCCCAAATGCAGACCATGCCGATATACTGACCTTTCTTGGCTGCTGTACGGATAATGTAATCCATGTGATCCCAATAACCGTATACGCCTTTTTGATTGATGTTTTTGAAGTTGTATCCGTCAATCATCGAATATTGTCCGTAGATATTCATAGACGGAACATTATTCAACGTTTGAACCTGAATCACGTTATATCCGCGACGTTTGCATTGTTCCAGATAATATTCGGCTTCATCCCGGTTCAAGCGTTCAGGCAATAGCCAACCGGTTTCTCCTAACCAAAAGAAAGGAGCACCGTTTTCGTGTTTCAGGTAACGTCCCTCTTCGGAAACTACGAGTTTGCCGTTGTCCCAGGGGATATACGTCTTTTGTGTTTTCTTCTGTGCTGCAGCCGGAGTTGCCATTGTCAATAGCAGCAACAAAAGAGGAAGAATCTTGAATTTTCTCATTGTATTTTATCGTTTTTAGTTTATTTTTTAGTCATTTTCTCATACTCAATAGCAGCCAAGATGAATGAACCTACCGATTTCGGATCATTTTCTATGATCGGTTCGCTGATATAATATTCAAATGAGCCGTCACGATATCTTTTTGAATCTCCGCCCAATCCTGCAACAGCACAGCAATTGGTAATTGTATAGCTGCCATCCTCTTCCAAACGGGTAAATGTCTTTACCATTCCGTCAAAGGCTTTTTGTGTCGGTTCGATATACTCGTTGCCAATATATCCTTTATTGATAGCTTTGGCAAGCGTATAGATAAACAGGGCAGTGGCAGATGATTCCAAATAATTACCTTCACGTGCTCCCTGATCGGTTACCTGATACCAGGTTCCGGATGGAGGATCTTGATATTTCACAATCGCTTTTGCCAATCCCTGCAGAATCTGTATAATGCTGTCTCGTCCGGCAGTTTCCTGTGGCAGAAAGTCCAGTACATCTACAATAGCTGCTCCATACCATCCGATGCTGCGACTCCAAAAATTAGGAGAGCAACCCGTTTCAGGATTTGACCATTTCTGTTCGCGACTTTCATCCCATCCGTGATAAAAAAGCCCTGTTGCAGGATCATAAGTCTTGCTATTTATCAAAAGAATCTGTTTTGTTGCTTCGTCAAATAAAGCGGGCTCATTAAAAGTAGCACCATATTGAACCAGATAAGGAGAAGCCATAAAAATTCCGTCCAGCCACATTTGATGAGGATATCTTAGTTTATGCCAAAATCCCCCCTCACTGGTACGGGGTTGCTCTGCCATTTGCTTGCGTAAAGTATCCATGGCTATTTTGTAGCGTTCATCTCCGGTCTGTGCGTAAAGATCGAAAAGAATCTTCCCGCCGTTGACATTATCAATATTGAATGAAAGATATTTCATGGTTTTGATATGTCCGTCAGTATCGATCAGACTATCTGCATAAATTTTGGCATACTCATAATATGCGCTGTCCCCGGTATGTTTCCATTCTTCCAACATGGATTTCACTACTAGTCCGTGGGTATATCCCCAACGCGGTTTTTTAGCTTTTTCAATCATCCAGGGTTCGGGGAAACGTTTCATTTCGGAGCGTGCCATGCGTTCACTCCATTTTTCTGTTTCTGTTTTTTGAGGTGCTGCGCAAGCTAGGAAACAAGCAGTTCCACAGGCGACAATCAGTTTTAATAAGTTTTTGTTCATATCGGTCGAGTTATTATTTTCCAATCAATACATATTCTTTTCCAGCTTTGGTAGGCAGATCATAGAGGTAAGTCTCTGCAATTTCCACTTTGTTCAAATTTGCCTTTTCGTTAATCAATGGCTCCGGAATGGTGGGGACTGCATAAAGAGGATTCGGATTTTCGCCTTTGGCACGCTTCAAAGCCTTACCTGTCAATGGATTGAGTGAACGTAAACGACAATTTCCTCCCTTATGAGATTTGATAACCAGCCGGCTGACTTTCCCGTTTTTCCAACTCAAATCAAGTTCGAAACCTCCACGGGCAATAATTCCTTTGATAGAACCTTCTTTCCAAACGGTAGGCAGTGCGGGAAGTAAATAAATGAAACCATCGTAACTTTGCATCAACATCTCTGCAATGCCCGCGGCACAACCAAAGTTTCCATCAATTTGAAATGGTGGGTGCGCATCAAACAGGTTAGGGTAGGTACCTCCTTTTTTCTTTTCATTGCGTACGAGAGTCAGCTGGTCAGTTATCAGCTTGTAAGCGTGGTTGCCATCAAGCAGGCGTGCCCAAAGGCAAACTTTCCATCCCATGCTCCATCCGGTCGACGGGTCGCCACGATGAATTAGAGAAGTACGTGCTGCGTCGAATAGTTCAGGAGTACGGTAAGGAGAAATCTGATTGCTGGGGAAGAGTCCGTACAAATGAGAAATGTGGCGGTGCACGTCCTTCGGATCATCCCAGTCGAACATCCACTCTTGTAATTGCCCCCAATGTCCCACCTGCATGGGAGCCATTTCTTTGAGACGTTGCGTCAGATGAGAGGCAAACTCCTGATCTGTATCCAGTATTTGAGAAGCAGATATAATTGCTGTCCAAAGATCGAAAATCAATTGGTTGTCCATGGTGCATCCGGCAGCTGTGGTGGCTTTTCCATTACTTCCCGAATGTACATTTTCCGGTGAATTACTGGGGCAGACTACCAGCCAGTTGTGTACGGGCTCTTTCACCATAATTTCATCAAAGAAACGTCCGGACTCTTTCAGTATCGGATAGACAGAACGCAGGAATTCCACATCTCCGGTGTATAGATAACGCTCCCAAAGATGTCGGCAAAGCCATGCGCCACCACTGGGCCACATACCCGAAGGAGCTTTGTCAACTGCTCCTGTGATACGCCATATATCCGTGTTATGATGTAACACCCATCCGTTGGCTCCATACATAATCTTAGCTGTCTCTTTACCTGTGTCACTCACTTCTTTTATCAGACGGAATAACGGTTCATTCAGTTCACTTAGATTCGTTACTTCCGAAGGCCAGTAATTCATTTCCAAATTGATGTTACAAGTATATTTGCTATCCCAGGAAGGGAATAATTTGTCATTCCAAATTCCTTGTAAATTGGCGGGTTGTCCTCCCGGTTGGGAAGAACAGATCAACAGATAACGTCCGAATTGAAAATAGGTGGCAACCAGGTGTGCGTCATTGGTGTTTCTGAAATTCTCCACACGTTTATCGGTAGTTACATTCGCATATTGATCCTCTCCCAAATCAAGAGAAACACGTGTCAGGTATTGTCGGTAGAAGTTAACATGATTCTTCTTCGATTCAATGAACGGATGAACCATTGCTTTCTCCAAATAGTTCTTTGCCCGCTCTGTCTGATTACCTGTGATGTCTTGATAATTGTTGAAATTAGTTGCAATGGATACATAGACAACCGCTTCGTCGGCTTTCTCAACAGAAAGTATTCCATCGGCACAAGCTATTTTCCCACCTTTATTTTTAGCAGTCAATCTGCCTTGAAATTCTACTTTCCCTTTCAATCCTTCATGCAAGGAAGAGACTCCCGAGAGTGTCACACAATTTTCCTCCTCAGAAGCGATCATAACATCCTGGTGAGGGGAAGTAAGCTGTGCATTGAAAGTAATTTGTCCGGGACGATTGGCGGTCAGTCGTACCATTACTACCTGATCGGTAAATGAAGTAATCGTTTCGCGTTGATACTGCACTCCGTCTACTTCATAACGTACGATTGCACGTGCGGAATCCAGACTTAATTCCCGATAATAGTTGGAATAACGTGTATGGCCGGGAAAAGCAATTCGCAGGTCACCAAAACTCTGATATGGCATTCCTGAATTAGTCTTTGCCATAATCTTTTCTGTGGCCAGTGTCTGTGCTTCAAGGTATTTTCCGGCAAAGACCAGCTCACGCACTTTCGGAATATATTCCAGTGCATCCGGATTGGCGTTATTATTGGGACGTCCCGCCCAAATGCTTTCTTCGTTTAGTTGTATTTGTTCTGTGCCTGGTGTTCCATATACCATGGCCCCCAAACGACCATTCCCAAGGGGTAATGCTTCGGTCCATACCTGTGCGGGACAGTCATACCATAGCTTGTATTCGGGTACAGAAGACTTCTGTTCCTGTGCCTGAATACAACCAACAGACATCGTGACGAACAGATATCCGATTAATCTCTTTTTATTCATTTCCTTCCAATTGCTTTTATACTTTTATAAAAGGACGATTGAAAGGGATTTTTGTACCCACTATGCAGGCAGTAAGAAAGGGAGAAGACTAAAAATAAGTTAGCAAACTTAAATGCAGTTCTAAAGCCATTAAAATAGATGAATTTCGACAAACAAACAGATATACTGATTGTTGTCACATTGAATCATTCGTTTTTTTATTCACCTAAAAAATACAGATTATGGCAAAGAATTCTCCCGATGAAGGAAAAAACATCAAAATGGTAGAAAAGCAGGCGGCTGAAGCCTCTATGATCAACCTCAAAGAGTACCGGGCAAAAAGGCAATTCGGTAAAACACCGGAACCGATGGCGGAGACGGTGGAAACTCCCAATCGAATGCCTGTTTTTGTTGTTCAGAAGCATGATGCCAGTCATTTTCATTTCGATTTTCGTTTGGAAGTAGATGGAGTATTAAAAAGTTGGGTGGTGCCTAAAGGACCTTCCATGAATCCAAAAGATAAGAGGTTGGCCATAGAAGTAGAAGACCACCCCTTGAGTTATGCGCACTTTGAAGGAGTTATACCGGAAGGTAACTATGGAGCAGGTACGGTGGAAATATGGGATAGTGGAACCTATGCTTACGTTGGTAATAATCGTAACATTTCCGCTGCTATTAAAAATGGAATACTTGAATTCAAGTTACACGGGCATAAACTCAAAGGGCTATTTGTCCTTATACATACCAATATGGATGATCAGGATAAAGACTGGTTGTTGATAAAGAAAGACGATGTATTTGCGGCCACTCACGTTTACGATGCAAAGATTATTCCGTCTTATGATGAGGTATTCCTGTAAACTATGATCTGACAGTACTTATCAGAAGTCTATTATTTTCAAATTATATACGCGGCTTGATAATTCTACTTATTTCATTATTTTAATGATTAAGTGGAACTATATGTTCGTGTGGTTGTATTGTTTTGTGATAAAATATTTTACAATTACTATGTTTTACCAAATGAAATGATGATTTTAGAATCTATCCCTTGAGATTTCGGTAACAAACGATATTGTTACCACTTTTGATAGAAAACACCCATTGTTTTTGTTAGAATCCACCTCATGTGTGGGCATTGAAAAGTTTATACTTGTGCCGGATTTAGACACGTTAAAAGGTCATCAAACGTGTTTTGCTGAAAATGTAAGTATTAATCAAATCCTATATAAGTATGAATGATTGTTACCTGAGTTTATTATTAAACTTTCGCGCTTTACTTTCTATAGATAGTGGAGCCAATTTAGTAAACAGTAAACAAGCTATTGGCGTAATTTTGCCTGATTTATCATTGCTTGGTTATGCAGTTCCTGTAGAGAGTTTCGGCATTGGGCTATTTATTATTTTGTTTGTGTATCTTGCGGTAGAGTATAATGTTCAGTTGTTGTCACATGAAAAACTTAAGATAGCTATGAACATGCTCCATACTACGTATACCCCGTTGATATTGTTACGAAATCAATTGGAAGAACTTAAAACCGGTAATCTTCCCGAATCGCTTTCCCAACAAGTAGAAGAGGCATTGGGATATACCGAATGCATCATATATTGCAACCAGAATATTGTAACGCTCAATACGGTAAACAAAAAAATACTTCCTAAGACATCAACGGCAAATTTGGAACTCTCTTCTTATATTACTTCTATTGTCAATCAATGTCGACCTTATGCTGATTCGCGCCGTATACAACTGACTGTCAGCGAATGTTCGGATTGCGTCAGTTGCAGAATCAATGAAAACATTATGACGGCAGCGCTTCAGCATCTTATAAGCAAACTAATTTTGGGTTCCGATTTAGGTTGTTGCATATCAATCAATATAACACATACAACAGATTCCTGGCAGTTGCAGATTACTAATTGTGAGATAGCAGACAAAAGAGTAGGGAAAATGTTTCCTTTTATTCCGGTCATATTTCCCATATATGGGTATAGTGATTTGTGGACTGTAAGAAAAATAATTCGCCTGCATGGTGGAAAAATAAACGGATATAGACATGGCAAATCATTTGCTTTCCAAATTGTCATTCCAACAGATTGTCATTGCCGGAATCAGGAATGTTCGGCTATCAAACATTCTTCAACAAATACGAAGAATAAGGCTAAAAAATCTTCTGAAAGTGATAAAGATGATACCCCGAATGCTAAAACAAAAGATACATCCCATCTCTTATTGATAATGGCGGACGGGGCATTCAGGAATTATTTAAGGAAAGCCTTATCGCGGTATTTTCAGATTTCAGTTTTGGAAGATCCTGATTTGCTGATGGATACAGCAATCCGTCAAAATCCTGATGCTATCATTATTGACGATAATGTCAACGGAACAAATGGAGATACACTTAGTTTTCGGATCAAAACAGATAAAATGATAGGGTATATACCGGTTGTCCTTTTGATAAGGGCCTTTGATAATGAAAGTTATCTGTCTCATTTAGGAAGTGGGGCGGATCGTTTGGAATTACGAACAGAAAGCATTTGCAGACTAAGGGCGAACATACGTATGCTTGTAGAAAACCGCATGGTTTTGCGTGAACGGGTCAAATTGTTTTTGTCAGATGCTGTTTTTCCAATGGTCCCCACCAAAGAAGAAATGGAAACAGAAAATACGGATCAGATATTTATGGATAAAGTCAATAAAATCCTGGAAAAGAACATCTCTACTGATAAATATACAATAGATAAATTAAGTATCGATATAGGAATGAGCCGTACTGCTTTTTATAGCAGGATACGAGAGATAACCGGGAATCCTCCGGAAAATTATATCTATTCGTTCAAAATGGACAGGGCACTTAAACTGCTAGCCTCCCAACAGTACACTGTTTCGGAAATTGCAGGAATGCTGGGATATTGTGATGCTAAATATTTTGGAAAGAAGTTCAAAGACTTCTATCATGTATGTCCTACGGATTACATTAAAAGTATTATAGGGTAAAAGAATATATAGTACATATTTTCAGTTTAAATGATATAAACTAAAATATGTACTATTGTATTACTTAAGCAATATATCCAACATACCTTTCAGTGGAACCAAGTAGTCTTGTTCTTCACATGTAAGTCTGTTATAGATCTGTGCGTTTATTTGATCGCTTGCTTCACAAGACTCATGATATATTCTAAATATTTAGTATCCGAGATTTTGAGTTCATAATCTCCATTACCAAAATGTCCGACAGTTGAAATATCCCTTGTTAATTGCTTACTATCTTCTAAATGTCCTTTAGCTACATTTATAATAAGCTTTATTCCGTTTTTCTGGATTTCAAGCGCACAAATATGGTTGTTGGCCTTTTTGAATGAAATATACCACTTTTGTGGTTTGACTTCAATTTCTGTATTCAAATTAAGAATTGCATTCTTATAACTCTCGTATAATTCTACTACATCGTCAGATTTTCCTTTTAACAAATTTTCCTCGGAATACTCTTTTATTTTCTCCGTCACTTCTTTAAATTCCGGACTATTTTGCATCACAGTTTTAATACTTGCCGATGCGTGACTTTTACGAATAGGGGTGATGGATACACTATCATTCTCATAGCGCTTCACTTCCCATAACTCAATGGATAAATCTTTGAAATTGACGGCCTCTCGTTGGTTAGGCGTGAATCCTTGTGAAACAAAAATGACTTTTGTCTGCGACCAGTCCACATCATTCCGTTTCAAATTCCTTGCTTGTGTTTCATTATATTCCAGAATAAAATCAGCCTGATTTTGCAGCATTAGACTTAGGTAAGTAAATCCTTGATCTATGACACTGGAGTTTCTTTCCCTTTTATATTCAATGATAACAAAAGCCTTCGATTGAGGATCAAAGGCAAGCGTATCAATACGGCGGTCTTTAATCGTAAATTCGGACTTTATCATTTCAAGTCCCATGATTTCGGACATATTGGTTTCAAACATGCGTTGAATATCTCTTTCCAATTTAAAAGGTTTTTCCTTTATTTCAGAAAAGATGCCTGAGGTATTATATTTGTAAAGTGCCATAATTTTATTTTGAATTGTTTATTGCCGTAAAGGTAAGATTTTTTTTTGATAATGTTAACAACTATGATATTTGTTTGATGATAAGCTCCCGATAAAGTACCTATATTAAAATAGCAAGCATTTTAATGCCACATAAATATTTATCATTCGAAAAAAATGAGCCTATCAACAAAATGCGAGTACATGTAAATCCTTATCTTTGCAAAAAAATAGAGATTGATATGGAACGACTGAATGTATTTGACTGCTCGAACGTCCTGATAGCGAGTTTTTTCACTGATGACCGGAGCTGCGCTCACGAAAATCGGGAGCATACGCTTATCTATCTGTGTTCTGGAGAGCTTGAAATCGAAGAACGCGGTAAGAAAACAGTGTTGCATCCAGGCGAATGTGCTTTCATGCGGCGGGACAACCGGATGTGGTTGCAGAAACATGCTGATCAGGAGCATCCTTATCGTTCCATCGTGCTGAAATTCACAAAACCGTTTCTGCGGGAGTTCTATCAGACGCTCGACCGGAAAGAGATTCCTGTGGAATCAAAACGAGAAAAAGCGAGCCTGCGTGTGCTGCCGAATAACCGTCCCGACATCCGTAGCTTGTTCGAGTCTGTTATTCCTTATTTCGACGCAGGCGTGAAACCCTCCGACAACGTATTGAAACTCAAAATGATAGAGGGAACTTATGTCTTGCTCAACACGGACAAGAATCTCTACGCATCGCTATTCGATTTCATTGATCCGTGGAAGATTGACATTCTCGATTATCTAAACGAGAACTACATGTACGACCTGTCGATGGCAGAAATCGCAAGTTACACGGGCCGCAGCCTGGCGACATTCAAACGTGATTTCGCCAAGGTAAGCGACCTGACACCGCAGAAATGGCTTATCAAACGCCGGTTGGAGGCGGCGCATGAGTTGATAAAATCCGGCAAGAAAAAAGTGACGGAAGCCTGCTTTGATGTCGGATTCAAGAATCTTTCCCATTTCTCGAAAGTTTATAAGGAAGCCTACGGTTATGCTCCCAGCCTGATTTGAGCCGGACAGAGCGGAACAAAATTCATGTGAACTTCACAACAAAGCTATTTGAGCCTCGCAGCAAAATTGTTGCGAGGCTTCCTTTTTACCTTTGCATCAGAATATTAAAAACAAAAGAAATTATGAATGATTCGAATAAGCGAAAGGAGAGAAAACAAGTTTTCTCAACCGAGCGAGAGAATCAAAGGGCAACGCCCAACGATATTTTCGCAAGGGATTTGAACGGTGAAATGGTTTCGCCTAATGACGCAGGTTACGAAGAACTGATTGCCGACATTTTCGCCACAATGAAGACTGCGACGGAGATGAACACGGGCTACCGCACGTCCGAAGAGGTGCACGGATTTATGGGGCGCATACTCGGCAAGCCGCTCGACGGAAGCACCACCGTATTACCGCCGCTTTACATCGACTACGGTAAGCCCGTCACCATTGGCAAGGGATGCTTCATCCAGCAATGCTGCACGTTCTTCGGACGTGGCGGCATCACCATTGGCAACGACGTATTCATTGGCCCGAAAGTGAACCTGATAACGATCAACCATGACCCTGATCCTGATAAGCGCAGTGCCACCTACGGACGTCCTATTGTCATTGAGGACAAGGTGTGGATCGGTATCAATTCCACGATATTGCCTGGTGTGAAAATCGGTTACGGAGCCATCATTGGCGCAGGCAGTGTAGTAACGAAAGACGTTCCGGCCATGGCCGTCGTGGCAGGTAATCCGGCAAGAATCATTAAAACAATCAAAAACAAGTAAGGATCAGGGGGGAAAAAGGGAATCATCCGTCACGGTTTACTGAAACCGGCGGCCGCAGCAGGAGCGGCATTGACCATTCAGCCCGCAATAGATAGGGTGAAAGCCGCCAATGTCGCACTCAATGGAGAAAATACCTTGTCTATGAAAAAAGGCGACATACCGCACCGCACACTTGGCACGGGCAAAGCGGCTTTTGAGGTCTCCGCCATTGGCTTCGGTGTCATGGGTATGACCTATAACCGCAGCCAGCATCCGGACAAAAAGCAGTGTATCCGCCTGCTGCACGAAGCCGTAGAACGTGGCGTAACGCTTTTCGACACAGCAATCATCTACGGGCCGTTGACCAACGAGAATCTTGTTGGCGAAGCCCTCGCTGAATTCAGGGGCAAAATCAATGTGACGACCAAATTCGGGCATGAAGTGATCAATGGCAAGGGTACGGGACGCCAAGACAGCAGCCGCAAAACAGTACGTCAATATTGCGAAGACTCACTCCGCCGTCTGAAACTTGAAACACTCCCTATGTTCTACCAGCATCGTGCCGACCCCAACACTCCTGCCGAAGAGGTGGCGCAAACCATCGCCGACCTGATGAAAGAGGGCAAGGTGCAGCACTGGGGCATGTGCGAAGTTAGTGCCGACACCATCCGTCGGGCGCATGCCGTATGTCCGCTCACGGCTATACAAAGCGAATATCACCTAATGCACAGACTCGTGGAGACGAACGGTGTGTTGGACGTCTGCTGCGAATTAGGTATCGGCTTTGTGCCGTACAGTCCGATTAACCGGGGATTTCTGGGTGGCAACATCAACGAATACACGGCTTTCGATCCGACGAACGACAACCGCCAGACCCTGCCGCGCTTCCAGCCGGAGGCGATACGGGCCAACACGCGCATCGTGAATGTGCTGCAACAGTTCGGACGCACGCGCGGCATGACCTCGGCGCAGGTGGCGCTTGGTTGGCTGTTTCAGAAAGCCTCGTGGATCGTGCCGATTCCCGGAACGACGAAACTGTCGCATTTGGATGAGAACCTACGCACGCTCAATTTCACCGTTTCACCCGAAGAGTGGCGCAAACTCGAAACGGCTGTCGCCGCCATTCCCGTCGTGGGCGATCGCTACAATGCCGAACAGCAGCGGCAGGTGGGACGCTAATGCAATGATATATGCATATGAAAAAGATATTCATTCTTCTGATGCAGCTTGTTCCTACGATGACTTTTGCGGGATGCAGTGACGTGAATGATACGATTGCCATCTTCTACGCGAAAGCCGATGATCCGAGCATGGGTATTTTGACGATGCGTATTATCCCTATTGGGAAAGTAACCTCCGACTTGGGTATATTCGATGAAATGGAGAGTCGGTTGGAGTTCACTTTCGACAATGTTCAATAAAAAAAAACGAAATCATGAAAACAAAAACACTTTTATTTATCGCTATCACTTTTTTATTCACGAGTTTACAGACTATGGCACAGAATAATGAAAAACGAATTCTGGTCGCTTATTTCTCAGCGACAGGAACGACGGCACGAGCCGCCGAAAAACTGGCAAACGTTACAGGTGGAGAGCTTTATGCAATTACGCCCGCCAAATCTTATACGAGTGCCGACCTCGACTGGAACGATAAACAGTCGCGTAGTTCGGTGGAGATGAACGACCCCAAATCACGGCCGGCAATCAAAGGTAAAAAGGAAAACATGGCTGATTACGATGTCGTCTTCATCGGTTATCCCATCTGGTGGGATCTCGCACCGCACATTATCGACACCTTTATCGAAAGCCATGACCTGAAAGGCAAAACAGTTATTCCATTCGCCACATCCGGAGGCAGTACGTTGGCAAGCAGTGCGGCGGCATTGAAGAAAACCTATCCCGCCCTGAACTGGAAAGAAGGATGCCTTCTGAACTGCACCGATGAGAAAACCTTCCGTGTGTGGATCGAAAAATTAGGATATTAACCACTTAAAAATGAAGAAATAATAATGATAACACCCATATTTATCGGTGGTTTGGGCACGTTGGACGAAGCCGTATGTCCGTGTTCTCGCGTGACGGCTCGGCGTTCTTAAACGAAGTGGGCAATCTCGCTATGGAACCCCAGCAGATATTACTCTACGCCATACAGGAGCGGAGATTACCACCCCGCCTCTGCGTGACTGTCAGGAGGACATCATGCACCTTTGTGATATAGACGAGATGCCAAGAAAGCATATCAGGGCAGGATACAGCAACAAAAATGGTTGGCAACTCGTTACCTCAAAATCGGGTAATTTTCCTAAAATATTTATAATGAAGGGATAAAGAAATCATTCTAAAATTATCTAAAATATCTGTTTCCCAGTGGTCGAATGTCTGGCGCGATATAGACGAGCTACCGCTCATTTCCGTGTCCATCCATTTCTCACTAAGTTCTCTTAATGAGATTTGACAGGCACGGTAAATGGTTTCTATGACCCAAATATATTTTTGTATGAGTGACATAAATTGTAGTATCTCGGATTGTTACATAGGCAAACCTTTATCTTCTATCTCTTCTATGATTTGTCTGATTTTGGAGATAATCCAATTTGAGACCTCTCCTGTGCGTATTGGTAAGTAGCTACTGGTGGAATGCCAATCGGTGTATAGAATCCATTCCCATCCATAAGGCCAGTACGTATTACTACATTCTGAAAAACATGATAATTGCCGTATTGGTAATTCTTTAGCCCCCAGCAGTGAACTTTGTGAAATACCGATATAAAGGTTCTTCCAATCCGAATCTCTTCCGTCATCTCTTGTAATGACTATGTAATGGGACCACTGGGGCATTCTGAATTTTAGAGCCGGACTTTCGTCTCCTTCTGTAATGGGCTTAAATTCCATCCCCATTTTAACTGCGAATTCGCTTAACGGTTTAAAAATGAATTCTGTTCTTAATTTGCTACTTATTTCAGCTCTGTTATCCATCAAAGCAACTACTGCTTCCATATTATTGATGGCTAAATCTACGATTTTATCACTACTATCTTTATTCATATCTTGTCCTGTGATTTGTTTAATAAGTGTAATATATTGGGAAATTGTCTCTCGTACCAGAGGTTTGTCGTATGCTAACATCACACACTTTGATAACCAATTTAGGATATGTCCTTTGTACGAGATACAGTGATAGTCAATCTCATTGTCCCCTAATGAATCTTTGCTTGCCTCATGACCATCAAGCGTAAGATAAATCAACTTAAAGCCTTTCGGAAAATGTTGTTTACCATAGTTATTGTATCGCAGTAATTGATGGTATTGATCAATAGCATATATTTTATTCTCAATGATAATAGCATATTCACCATCTTCCAAGATTATATCGATCCGTCCACCAGTAGTTTCTGTCCGTTCACCAATATATCGTTCGACCATATTGGTATTGCAATTAGATATATAATCTCGTTTTAAGCCAATGGCTGCAAGAAATTCTTTAAGCATAGCATCTTTTAGGCCATGATTCCCGTCAGGATTCAACAATTCTGCAAGAAATGCGGAATGCAATCTAACTTCGTTAGACCGTAATCCAAGAGTGTTGAAAACGTTAAAACAATCGCCTTTTCGCTGTTTGTGCTTCATTCGCTCTTGCTCAATAAGGCAAATCTTGCTTATTTCCATTAAAAGATCATTCAATTCCATATTTTTAATATTTTGTTAATACAAAAATACGAAAAGACAGCCTCATTTATTGTATCATAATTTTGATTTAATTGATATTTATATAACTTGATTATTGAAAAGTTCTTTCCAAACTACATCGTTAAGGACCTTAGCCATAAACTCATTTGATACTTTTTTATTGCCATACTACTTTTGTTTTGATTATTAATGAAGTATGGCACAAAAATAAAAGCAGGATGTCTTATTTTATATGGTACCTATGAAAGAGTCACATATTTTTCTCCTCCTTCATCATCTTCCTCCATCTCTGAAACGCTCTCATCAAACTTTCTTCTTCCACTAACTCTACCATATTATAATGTTCGACAAAAGTTTCCATTGATCTTTTGAACATGATGCCGTGGCAGTATTTATTTTCCAGTAGAAATTCATAAAGTTCGGCCCTCATTTCTACTTCCATTACTTTTTCAATGATAAGTGCGCTGTCATGGCCTATATAATTATATACATTTGGATTTTTTCCGTTTCTGGGATGGGGGAGGGTGAAGGTGATATTTCCGGTTTCGTGCCATGAGGCGTTGGAAGGGTGGGGAATGGAGAGCCGGTGGAGAAAGTGGTAGATGGGGTGGGTGTCAAGAAGATGGATGGCGGAAAGTGAGGAAGAAGAGCGGTCTGACGGTACGTCGAGGTGATTTTTATAGCGCATGTACATGTAAGCCGCTAGATAGGGCTTGATCTGAAAAGTAACTGTAACCATTGTTTTTAGATTTGATTTGTAAAATATTTATTAGTGGAGTACCGTGTTTGATATTGGTATCCGTTTTCTCTTGTTGGAAATTTTACTTAAAAAGAAAGGATGGGAAGACGCTTTTGTAATGCTTTGCTTTTCAGATGGTTATACAAGTGGTTTTTGGTTTAAAAC
>OGOR01000468.1_pt1 | contig 33145 bp, 21 predicted proteins | sample 1552771 | NCBI WGS metagenome assembly OGOR01 (sample SAMEA2580124, study PRJEB22360) | human gut metagenome | biome: human gut; feature: human-associated habitat; material: faeces | place: Denmark | collected 2008/2010
GACGAGCATCCACTCCCCTATTATAGATACAACGCAACATACGCATATACGTAGAAATCGTATTGGGCTTCAAGCCACACTCGTAAAGATACTGCCCGTAGCGTCGTAAACTTTCCCGGGTGACTTGTCTGAACGACACATTGAGCGTGCCGCAAAACTTGCTGAAAGAGAAGAGGGCATTCTTGTAGACATGCGCCGTAGAATACCGTCCCTCCTTCCGCAAACGACCGATGTAGAATTCCGCACACCGGCTAAATCCATTTCTGTTCATCATTTGCATCACTAGTTATTTTATATATTATACCATTTGGCAAGCGACAAAAGAACAAATCTTTTGGCAGACCTGGAGCACACTTGACAAATGCGATATTATTTTTTAGTTTTATTAACCTCTTAAAAAATTAGCAAATCATGGCTAACAAAAAGACAAATCACGGAGAATCTAAAACACAAGTAAAGAACAATGTTCAAAACCCGAAAAAGAATGGAAGAGGACATCAGAGAGTGGAAATCATTAGCAAAGATGAACTGGAAGAAAGAGGCGGGCTCACCGGAGATGCAACCGCTTTACTCACGGTCTATCTGCAGAAGTTTGAAGAAGGGGAAGCTCATATCCACTACTCCAAAAAGCTCAAGGATCTGGCGGAGCATATCCATGAGAAAGAAATTTTATACATACACAAACATGGTGGGTATAAACTTATGGAAGTCAGCAGCATAGAGACTGAATTATGCGTCATTAGAAGAGCCAGAAGAGAGCAGCTGGAAGAGGAAGAAAGACAGGCCAAAGAAAAGGCCAGAAACAAGTATTGACAAAAATAATTGTGCGGATGAAATGCAAGCTATACTTTTGACGCCGTTTTTAACCGGCTAGAAACAGAGAATCATATCCAGGAAAAATGGTGACGCTATCCTGTCGGGATGGCGTCACTATAAGAGGAGGATAGCGTCACTATACTGACAACATAGCGTCACTATCTTTAAGGGAGTATTCTCACTTCACTAAACATGTATTTTTAATTTTAATTATTTTTTCAATGAAAAGAAAAATCAACAGAAGCAAGATGGAATCTTGCAAGTTAGTATGGAAAAGACGTATCGTATCTGAAAAAGGATTTTCGGAAAAATCTGCGGAAAGAATTGCGCAAAGGTGTATAGAGCTGATAGAGCGCATGCAATATGGAAATGCCATGATTGCTTTTTACAAACAGGATGGTACCTTCTGCATGGAAAAAGGCACATTGGTAGGATACGAAAAATTCTTTCATCGGGAGTATAAAAACACGGCAAGACAAGAATCGGTTGTCTACTGGAGTACGGAACAGCATGCATGGAGAAGATTTATGATCGGGAACCTGCTTGAATGGAAAGCGATTGTGTAACGTTAATAAAAGAATTTTAACGATGAGTATGATTAATAAAGGGATACCCTATTTCCCAACATCTGCAAACTTTTTCGAAGAAGAAGTCATGGAATTGTTAGAAGCCAAATTTGGAGTGTTAGCTTCTTATATCGTTTTGAGATTGCTTTGTAAAATCTACAAGGAAGGATACTATATCTCTTGGGGAAAAGAGCAGAATCTGATTTTTGCACGCAAAATAGGAGAAGGCATTAAAGAGGAGATGGTGGAAAAGATTGTGGAACTACTGCTGGAAAAGGGATTTTTCCATAAGGAGACGTACGACCAATACGGAGTGTTGACTTCGGAACAGATTCAGAAAGTTTGGATGGAAGCTACGGTACGGAGAAAAATTGATTACTCCCAATTACCCTATTTATTAGCGCCCAAAGAAAAAAATGGTAGACAAAAAGGCGAGTTGAACAAAGAAAATGTAGACATTTTGCAGACTCAAGTGAAGGTGAGTTCGGGAAATGATGACATTTTTCGACAAACTAAACTAAACCAAACTAAACTATATTCTGAAGAAGAAGATAAACGCGATGCTTCGTTTGAAATTCCGGGGTACGCATACAATCAGGCTACTCATAATATCAACGGGCTGATTGAAAGTCTGGACCGCTACAAAGTGACTAATCCGGAGGAGAAGCAGACGATTCTACGGCTCTCGGATTATGGAAGAAAGGGCACGCAGGTATGGAGGCTGTTTTCCAGTACCAGCTGGAGCAAGATCGGCGCGCCGGGGAAGTATATCATTGCCGCGCTGACAAACAAGCGATGAAGAAACAGGTCGGTTAGAATATGCCCGCAACGGGCAGAATAAAAAATATCCGGATGCTCACTAAACGGACATCCGGATATCACTCTCTTTCTACCTTCTGACTAATTACCTCTCTGAATAGTTTGCCAGATTGTAACATACCGGCTTCGTGCTATTACCTACGCGATAGATACCGAACTTAAAGTAATAACCATCATCGTCGTTACGTCCAATCATGATTTTCTCATTGTCTACAATGTGTTTATTAACCTTTTTCCCTTTTTCCTGATAGTCCATCTGTACATCGAGCATACCCGGCTTCACAATTGTTTCCGCCTCTTTGCCATAAACTGTCCAATCGATATGAATACGGAATGTAATCCAACAATCTTTCGGAAAATCGGCGAAAGGCATTTTGTAAGCAATGGTCGATGCTTTATATGTAGATGTCACAGGTTTCATAACCGGTGTCTTTTCCGGATTTGCGTTGCAACGGTCGTCTTTATCTGTCAGCCATTTACGGTCGGAGTTTGCTTTGATATAAAACCATCCACCGGAAAATCCGAATGCCAATGGAGGATAGCCACCTTGTTCCACCAGCCATCCGTTGGCCTTTCCGGCCTGATAAACAGGATTGCCTTGTTTGTCTTTCACCGGATTACCTTGCTTGTCCAGCTTGGGTTTCTTTTCGTATCCCATGTTTTTCTTAAAAATAGTAGTCTTGTCCAGCTCCATGAACTCATCAGCTGTCAGTTTCTTCACTTCACCCTGTGGAGTCTGTACCAAAGTACGATCCGGCATTCCATGCCATTGAGCAAAAATGGTGGAGACATCACTGCCTAATGTAGAAGGGATATATACCGAAAACTCATAATCGCGGGAAGCACCTTGCGGACAAATACCTTTTCCATGATGATATACAGTTTTCATTATTTGTGCTTTCTTATATGTATCGGCTGGTTTGCCTTTGAAATCATCGGAAGTTGCATAACAATAAGAAAATTCCGCACGCCCTTTTGTTTCCCCCGCTGCATATCCGGATAATGTGTTATCATCTTCTTTCAGTTCAAAACGATAAGAAGGCTTTCCGTTGAACATAAGGTTGAAATCACGTTGAATGGCATGCTTTTTTTTAGCTCCGACTGCTACCCAGCAACCATCTATAATCTGATTGACACATGCCGAATCTGCCTGTACATTTACACGCTCAGTCAGTGGCACCAAAGTCTGTGTTTCTATAGCCGGACCGGTTTTCTCGACTTGTTCAGCCATCGCCATGCATCCTGATGCCAGCACGCAAATAATAAAAATGCTTTTCTTCATTCTATTCGGTATTAAGTTTGTTGACGGTGCAAAAATACGAAAGGCAACCTCATCGGCTGCCTTTCGTTTGTCTCAAATGTTTTCACATTTGTGTAATTTTGCTGTCAACACCCGCCTAAAAGCTTAATTGGGTGCTTCATCGTTCAAATCTTCTTCAAGCATATCTACTTTCTGTATACTCATTTTTCCATCGGCAGTGATCGTTATAGAAAGCGGCATATACAAATCTGTCTGCGGATAACAAACACTTGCGGCATACACAATGCCCTGCGGAGTGGTCTTGTCGTATACAATTCCTTCCAATATAGATTTCGAGAGAAATTTTGCATCGACTACGGATGAAAAATCATTTTTGGTAAATGTCTTGTTCAATATCGTTTCATTACCGCGTGTCAGGTGCAGCACTATTTTATTGTCGACGTAAGTATCTCCCATCTCGTTTGTCACATGAGGCAGACTTTCGTCCGGAGTACGTGAAACGAGGGAATGATAATCTTTTCCTTTGAACTTAAAGTTAGTTTCGCTCTTAGACGTCTGCATACGTTGCAATCCGTGAGCATCTATACTGTCTATTCTTGTCAGCATCGACTGATTATCTGAAGATCCTTTTTTACCGCCACATGCAGTCACAGCCACCGCCAACGGCAACAAAAGCAAATAAATTAGTTTTCTCATACGTAAGTTTTCTGTTTATAAATGGATGGCAAAGGAACAAAAAGAGCGGGATATTTACAAGTGTAACCGACATTTTTCCTACATTTGCAGGAAAGAAGGAATACTTTTAGGGCAAATACGGATTTAAGCTGCAATGTATATGGGCCGTAGGTTGCTATATATGACTAACTACAAAAGTTACTCACTTGTACTTAATAAGAATCTATTTTCACACTTATATTATAACTACTCCAGCTAAATAGCTTTCCAAAAAGTTTGAAAATCGCGGTATCTACCGTAGCAAACCAATTCATCTCCTTCTTCCACTTTCTCATTTCCCGGTAATTCATTCTTCACATGAAGCTCGGTCAGAGAAATACCCAGACAGTTAGTGATCTTATTCGCCCGTTTCAATCCTATCATTTTTAAATGAAACTCTTCATCCAGGTTTAACTCATTCACAAAATATCCTACAAATTTCTTCGGAACCGTGAACTTCACAACATAATAATCCTGATCGATGCGGAATCCTTCCATGTTAGTACCGAAGTCAAGCAGTTGTACCAAGCTACGGGCAGCATCTTCTTCCGGAGTCAGAATTCGTTCCAGATCAAAAGCTTCAAGCACCGCTTTATGTACGGCATCAATAGCACGGGCAAAGATACGGGGAACCTTTTTCTGCTTCAACAGAGCAACGACACGTATCGACGCACCAAAATTCTCTCCAATCGCTACAATGACTATATCCACATTATTCAATGGCAATACTGATAATGACTGTTCGTCAGTGGCATCAATGACAAAAGCAGTAGCAACCTTATCTTTGATAGAGTCTACACGACTTTCGCTAATATCCGCACCTATAATCTCGTGTCCCAAGGCGGACAATTCTTCCGCCAACACATGGCCGTAATTTCCTAAACCAATAATAATATACTTCATATCTTTAGTTTATTATGATGTTATCACTCGGATAACGGTATTTTGTATTCTTTTTCTGTTTGACGATGCCCAACATCAATGTTATTAACCCCACACGGCCAATAAACATCAACAAAGACACCAATAGTTTGCTTGCGTCGCACAAATGAGGGGTCAGATTCAGACTGGATCCCACGGTACTAAGCGCAGAGACACATTCGAAAGTCAATGCCATAATGGAAACACCCGGTTCGAGTATGCTCAATGTAAAAATAAAAATAAATAAGACTCCCAATGACATGACTACTGTTGCATTGGAACGCCGGATTGAATCGTAAGACAATTCTCTACCGAACACTTCTACTCGTTCAGTGCCACGTAATACGGCCACAAGATTCAGAACTACGACCGCAAAAGCATTCACTTTCACACCACCTGCCGTGGACTGTGAGCCACCGCCAACCCACATCAGAAATAGATAAACCAATAATGTCTGCACACTCAATGATGCCAGGTCGACACTGCTGAAACCGGCTGTTCGCGGACAAGTGGCATTAAAGAAAGCTTGAGTCCATTTGTCTGCCACAGGCATACCGGCAAAGGAAGCATTCCACTCAAAAGCTGCGATAGCCAATGTGCCGATTAATAAAAGCAGAAAGGTCATGATTAACACGATTTTCGTATTCAGGTTGTAGAGGTGTTGCATTTTATGCCGTTCCAATTTGCGGGTACGGATCAATTTCCAGAAACGACGGAGGTGATACAATACAATATCCTTGAAATTGACAAGGATGGGGAAACCGATACCACCAAAGATTATCAGTAGAGAAACGGAAATAAACAGCCAATTGTGATTGGTCATCACCATCGGATTTCCTAAATTGCCGGAAAGCGTAGAAAAGCCTGCATTACAAAAAGCTGAAATAGAATGGAAAGCAGCAAAACCTAACTCTCCTTCCAGGGTCATTCCCAACGTACCGTGAATACTAAACCAAATCGAAAGCATGCCGATCCCTTCAATCACTAAAGTGAAACCTAATATATATAATAAGGTAGACAGCAAAGAGCCTAACGAATTGGAACTAACCATATCACGCACAACGAGCTGATTGTAGATGGAGGTATTTCCCATAAAGAACATGGCGAAGAAACTGGTTAATGTCATCACTCCCAATCCACCAATCTGAATCAACAGGATAATGACAACTAACCCTGAAGTGGTGAATGTAGTGGACACATCTACCGGTACCAAGCCTGTAACGCATACGGCACTGGTAGCGGTAAACAAAGAGTCTACCCAAGTGATGCCATTTACCGTACAGCGCGGAAGCATCAACAAACCTGCTCCAATCAGAATAATAGCCATAAAACTGACTGCCAATATCAAAGACGGATTGGTACGCCGTCCCAATAGACGCACCAGTCCATTGGACAGATTGAGGAAAGAAAGGACTAACAATAACAAGAGATGATAAAACTTCCCATCCAGAAATTCCCAAATATGCAGAATGGCCCCTTCTTCTTCCGGACGATGAAATATGACGGGTACTAAAGTGAGATATAACAATCCGCTCAATATCCAGGCTAATCGCCGGTATTGCTTTTTGGTATTCCGGTATTCCAGCGAGATATGTAAAGTTACATCAATCAGAAAAATGATCCAGACAGTTTTATACAATGTCTGCAAATTCGCCACTTCATCAATAGATAAGGGAAAGCCATGTTCATATACTACTCCGACAATCAATAATAAGGAAGCCAGATAGGTGAGTGCTTCTACCAGCCCTAACAAGATACGTACATAGGGTTTTAGCAGTTTATTCTGATACAATAAAAACTTATGATAAATCTTCATATCATCTTTTTTAACGGGGTCGTGCAAACTTAATTAAAATAACAATCAAACACGATTCTTTGTTGACAAAATTTTCTGAATATTAAAAATTTGACTACTTTTGGCAACAGAAAACTAAAAAACTACAATATTATGAGTGAAAAAAGAAAACGGTATATCCTACCGGAAGAAGAAATTCCACATTACTGGTACAACATTCAGGCCGATATGGTGAACAAGCCTATGCCTCCGTTGCACCCGGGAACCAAACAACCGCTGAAAGCAGAAGATTTATATCCGATTTTCGCAAAAGAGCTGTGTCATCAGGAGCTGAATCAGACGGATGCATGGATCGAAATACCGGAAGAAGTGCGTGAAATGTACAAGTACTACCGCAGCACTCCGCTGGTCCGTGCTTATGGTTTGGAAAAAGCACTCGGCACTCCGGCTCATATCTATTTTAAGAACGAAAGCGTAAGCCCTATCGGTTCGCATAAGTTGAACTCTGCATTGGCACAAGCTTATTATTGCAAAGAAGAAGGAGTGACCAACATTACCACTGAAACCGGTGCCGGACAATGGGGAGCCGCTCTTTCTTATGCAGCCAAGGTTTTCGGTCTGGAAGCCGCCGTTTATCAGGTAAAGATCAGTTATGAACAAAAGCCATACCGCCGCAGCATTATGCAGACTTTCGGAGCACAGGTCACTCCTTCTCCATCCATGTCTACCCGTGCCGGTAAGGATATTCTGACTAAACATCCCAATTACCAGGGTTCATTGGGAACAGCTATTTCGGAAGCTATCGAACTGGCACAAATGACTCCTAACTGTAAATATACGCTCGGTTCCGTACTTAGCCATGTGACTCTTCACCAGACTATTATCGGACTGGAAGCTGAAAAACAGATGGAAATGGCTGGCGAATATCCGGATATCGTGATCGGTTGTTTCGGAGGTGGTTCCAACTTCGGAGGTATCTCTTTCCCGTTCATGCGCCACACGATACAGGAAGGAAAAAAGACTCGTTTCGTTGCTGCCGAACCAGCTTCTTGTCCGAAACTGACACGTGGTAAGTTCCAGTATGACTTCGGTGATGAAGCCGGATATACTCCGTTGCTGCCGATGTTTACTTTGGGACACAATTTTGCTCCGGCTCATATCCATGCCGGTGGACTTCGTTATCACGGCGCAGGTGTAATCGTTTCACAGTTGCTCAAAGACAATCTGATGGAAGCGGTAGATATACAGCAACTGGAATCTTTCGAAGCCGGTTGCCTGTTTGCGCAGTCTGAAGGTATTATTCCGGCTCCCGAATCCAGCCACGCTATTGCAGCAGCTATCCGCGAAGCTAACAAATGTAAGGAGACAGGAGAAGAGAAAGTGATTCTGTTCAATCTTTCGGGACATGGTCTGATCGATATGGCTTCTTATGATAAGTATTTGGCCGGTGATCTGGTGAATTATACATTGAATGACGAAGATATTCAAAAGAATTTAGACGAAATAGGTGATTTAACCAAGTGATAGAAGAAATATTCAGGCACGGATTACACGGATTTTACGTTTTTTATTTTAATAGAATCGTGTTAATTCGTATAATCCGTGCCTACAATGAAAGTTATAAGAGTCTTTTGACACACCTTCTTTCCGTACGATTTAACGGAATAAATTAAAATGCTATATTGTCATTTACTACTATAGTTTTTTTACAAAATCACCACACCCCTAGTTACTTTCTCAATAAAAATCGAAGGTATGTCAAAACTCCTAAAATATAGGAATCACCCTTGTCACAGATATCTGTAACGGAGGTGATTTTATTAATAAGAGAGTTTTAAGACCCTCGTTTTCCACATAAACACAAACAATTATTCAATGACTACTGAACACCTTCTGCAGTACGGCAAGCACGGATGCGGAAAGAAACTGTTTTCAAAGCACGCCCACTATTGTACGTTCCATGATTACCTCCTTTTTTATCATTACCCTGACCCGTATAGTTGTCAGCATTACCTTTCGAGCCACTTTGAACCCAAGTGTTGCCCCCCCCATCAGGATAATACATTGTAGCACGCGCATAAGTAGAACTTTCGTGTTCTATAGTCACCCAAGTATCAGGTTCTTTCGCTGCCGCCGAAGACCAATAATAATTCCGTTGAAACTCATCAAATGTACCATAATAAGTTGTAACGGCACTTTCAAGTTCACGAATCCCCGGCATATACCAATGCGCCTCATAAGTTCCATCCGGATTCCGGCGATTCTTAGCACAACAATAGTGAAATGCAGAAGGCGGAATATTATCCGGATATGTTTTCATTACATCCATGGATGTTACATTATCAAGTCTTAAAATATAATCAGTCATTTGAGAACCATTATCATAAACTTCGCAAGGATTGAACGGACTCCATTTCCTCCCAATAGCGCTTTGTCCTATAACAGCACGCGTAGCCAAAGGAGCTCCTTCACGCGCCCAAGGCAATCCTGTATAATAAGTATTCTCCTGCTCATGTTTATCCAACGGATCGCGATGGTCAATATATTCCTCATAATACTCAATATAGAAAGGTGTCCCCGAAGAAGATGTGCCATTTACCAGCAACAATCCTCTCTGATCCAACTCTAGCGTACGTTCACGTTTATCTCCTTCCTTATTATTATAAGTAATATACACCGTAGCCGAGCGGTCGTGCGTTGATGCATTCTCATCCACATAGAAATAAATACGTGAACGCGAACGATGCTCCGGTCCGCTAACTCTATACTTCGTATTATCTTTCAAGGTTTCGGTCACAAGATTCGTATAAAAATACTCACGGGCACCTGTTCCAGCTTCGAAGTTTCCACCTATAATGAACCCTTCTTCTTTTTTACCGCTGAGCATTGTCAGCGAATCCACCATCTCCATCCGGATCCAGTCGGGCGCTTCTCCTGTATTGGGATTGACAAGGCTAACATCCACATAAGATTCAAGGTCAGTGATTCCCGATTCACGACGCAAGAAATAGAGGTCCATAGGCACAATGTTCCAATGCGCATCAAGTTTACGTTCGTTCACGATGGAGAGGTACAACGGATTGTCCGTAACGACATTGACACGTCCGTCGAACGTATAGACATTCGGGTCACTGTTGCGCACATAGTCCAGACCGCAAATGGTGATGTTGTTCTTGTAACAACGGTTACGGCGCACCTCAAAGTTATTGTAAGTATTGTTACCCATGTAGATATTGAAGTCGGCCGTATACGTCAGTCCTTGGTGGGTGGTGTAAGTACCTTTCAGCACAACAGCAGAAGCATTCTTGTCGGCAATAGTACGCTTCCAACGTTGGGTGACTGTCTCATCGTCCGGATCGACTCCCGCAGGATATGCCGGTTCACCAGTAGGAATCTGCACATTCTCGTACGTATAGTAACTGAATGTTTCTGCCGTTTGCTGGTCGTGCAGGATACGCCCTTCATACTTCACCGTACGTTCACGGGCAATGAACGGATTCTCCTCTTCCGACGGGACTTCGGGGATTTCGGTTACTTCTGTCGGTTTTCCGCTTTCATCAACCGCAGGCGGAGTGAAAGGAACGAAATAGGGCATATTACGTACACCATATTCCACCAGCTGCAAAGAAGGCAACGAACGGTCGTGGTTCGTTTGGTTGGCATCCAGTTTCACCATAATGTCTACACGTGCCATGAGTGCCTGCATCTTGATTTGAATAGTCTGGTTCTGCCGGCTCAGGTCCACACCTGTAGTATGCCCCACCATCGGCATCCCCGGTTCGGGCAACTTGCTGATATCTTTGCGTGGTTCAGGCCGGTAAAGCCAATTTTGCAAATTGCTAAGTTTCGTTATTGTTACTTTCTTAGTGGGGTCATTCTTGTCACCATAGACAATATCGCCTTCCGGTGTCCACTGTTCGGTACGAAACTTATTTCCATAGATATTCGCCACCGCGTAAACTTGGACATTCGTCAGCGCCCCCTGGTCTACAAATGCATCTTCCGGAATGGTCAGTGAAGCTTGTTGGCCTTCTTTTACCTCTATCCGGTAGTAGGCACCCGTGGTATTATTATTGTGCGGTTGAAGGAAATTGCCATCGGTATCAAAGAAAAAAAGATGGAGTGTATTTATTTTTTTCTCTTCGGCATCTTTCGGAGTCAGTTCACCCGCGCGGGTCAGCATGGTTTGTGGCAACATCCGGTTGCAAATTGCCGTCAAGGTAACCCCTTCTTCAGGAGATACTGGACAGACATCGTCGATTTCCTGCACACACGATGCCATGCCCGCCATCAGACAGAGCAACAAAGTAAGAAATGATATAGGAGATACTTTCATAATCGTGATGTTTTTTTGAATTGCGGTTAATTGATGATAATATCGTTGTCGGAACCGTTCTCCCAATATTCAATGTCATCAGCGGTGAACATAAGCAGAAGTTGGTTGCCGATGAAGTTCAGGTTAATGGTATAGCACGTTCCCTGTTCCGGTATACGCCCCAAAGAAAAGTTCTTGATTTGAGCTGTCTTTTGCGGTTGACCGGAATAAGAATAAGTAATAGTAATGCTCTTATCAGTACCAAGATACGGGACTGCTGATGTGGCACCGCCCGCCTGTGCATCCAATTTGGGCAGCAACAGCAACGTGGTACCTTGCGAATTGTCCGGAGTGGCTCCCACAATGGCAGCAGAGTTAGGAGCGACGGTAAAATCAGCGGTATCAGTCTCCTTTATAAAATGAAATGTTCCAGAGTACATTTCATCGGTCACAGCCAAAGTCGGGTCGGCTGGAGCAAAATCTACCTCACCTACGCGATAAAAATGCCCATTTATTGACAGCGAGTGGATGGTGACGGCATTTGTGTTAGGTTCGTTGTTCACCGGCTGGTTATAGTTGTTAATTTGCAGGCGTAGCCCTGTAAGCAAGTGTTTGAACTCCAACTGCACGGCACCTTGCGTAGCAGCATGGTCGAAGATAGCTGCTATCATGACGTCCTTGGCTTGTTCAGAGTCAAGTTCGGTATTGACATCGTTTCCGGCCGCATAAGGCATGGTATATGTCAACTTAGGGATACCGCGTGTAGAACCATTGCCGGGAACAACGGCAAATCCGGGGCTGTAGGGATGATAGGCAATAAAAGAGTAAAGAAACTGGTCGGTATTATCCACTCCCCCAGTGGTTTGCGCAGTATACCATTCTTTGGGAGAATTGAATTTGCTTCCATCAGCACTGTAGACGCATTTGGAACCATCGTAGAAGATAGGTTCGCGATACATCACATCAGCACTCACCAGATTCTTTTTAGTCAGCCACTCGGAAGCTCCTCCGCGCCAGTCGCGATTGGTTTCCGAATTCAATTGGTAAGGCACACAGTAGCCCAGCACGCCAAAGACAGTATTCTCAGTAATACAGTTCATCAAGGTAGCGCGTGTGGCAGGAACATCCATCGTTATGGCAGGAGCGGCAAACACAATGTCGTTGCTACCAAATCCGTCCCTTCCATCTCCGATATTGTCTTCCGACGAACAGGCTGCGTGCAGGAAAAGGAGCGGCAAGGAGTATGCAAGATATTTGTAGATACGCAGATTCATAGTTATATAGTGTTGTAATTTATATTCAGACTTTTACGGGTTTGCCCGGTCAATATCGACATTAAAGTCCGGACTATTGATAGGAGCTTGCTTCCATTCCTCTACTGTAGGGGGCTGAAAGAAGATGTGGTTACTTATGGTAAAGGGATATCGGTAGCTTTTTCCGGATTCCCATTTTTCCGAAAGTTCGGAAAGACGAACTGAACCATTGAATTGTAACGGTTGGTCGGTATCAGAGTAATTGTAATGATAGGTGATGGCAAGCACGGCATTCTTCAGGCTTTGCGGCAGGAAGAACAGTGCGCTCTCATCAGTAAAAAGGTTGGTACCGTCGGTCTGTAGTTCGACCGAAGCGGCATAATAAACAGTGGACGTCTCGCCAAGTAGCTCTCCTGTAGGTGTCCACGAGCCGAGAGAGGTATCGTCAGAGGTTTGTCCGTTCCAAGTTCCGGCAGTACGTATGCCGTATAATCGGGCTGCGTCAATGATGATTCGTCGTCCTTCACCGAGATGTTGTTCGTCGGAACGTCCTACGAAGGCGACGCGAGAGAGAATATGTTTAAAGTTTAAAACAACGGGAGACATCGGTCCGCTAACGGCGTTAATGGGAGCGGGTGCGGCATACAAGATGTCATAACCTTGACGCACATCATAATCGTCAATGGTGAACGTCGGGGTGTCGTTGCCGCTTTCGCCAATGGTGTACGTCACTTTATCCGCAATGGCAACCGGATGGATGGCACGGAAATCGTAACGGAAACCGGGAAGCCAATAGCGAGGTTCGTCATAACTCCAAGCACCTTCCGATGTGCGGGTAACATCAACGCCGTCAAACACTTTGGTAGATTTGAAGGCGGTATTGGTGCGTGACTCGTAGCTGCCCCAGACTTTAAATTTATTTCCCGCTTGTAGAAAAGATTCGTTTGTGGTAACAGCACGGGAAGTCAGAGAAGCGGTGCTGAAATGCATGGGTGACAGTTCGGCATCATCACCGGATACGAATGTGTCGCTACATCCCCAAAAGGAAACGGCTGCCAGCATGAGCGTCAACGTATGGCGAAAACGAAAATTGTTCATGATTATCGTTGTTTTTTCTTTTTTATTTTTATTGACTATCCTCCAGATTGCCCGTTTGATTCCATCGGGCAAGCCGAGGGATAGTCTATTGGTTGTTCATTCAGTCCTCAATCCATCAGGATTATATATATGTGACTGTTTTACTTAAGCATCAGGAGTTGGAGTTTCTACTTGTGAACCAAAGTTAAACTCTATATTATCAGTACCAGTTTCCCAATCGTCAAGCTTCATATTTTCATCAGTAGTGAATTCTATCTTTTCAAGTCCAGCTTCCTCACCAGTAAGTGTCACATTATATCTGTATGCTTTTCCTTTTTCCCAAGTAGGTTTAAAAGCACCGAAATTAACTTTCTGTGATACTGTTTCACCAAGTCTATTTTTTATTGTTAAACGGAAATAAAGACGAACATTGGGTGATTGATAAGCGAAAGGAAGTACATAAATAGATTCAGTATCAATATTCTCATTTTTTGCAAGAGCATTTGCCGGAGTAGCTACATCAATAGTGAGCATATTATCAGGATTTTCATCATCTTCTTTCGAGCGAGTTTGATTACTCCATATTCCTGTAGACGCAGTAAAAGTACCTTTATCTCTCATGTTCCTAATCTGAACATCATCTACTGTTACGGTGTAATCTTCGGGAAAATTGCTTGTAAAATTAAAAGCTATCTTAGAAAGAATATGCTTAAAATCGAATGGTACCTTTTCATTACCGCTTTCCTTACCTGAGATATTTACAGCCGATGCAAATACAAGATCTTTTTGATTTGCCTCTGTACCATCAACGGTATAGTTATCTAAAGTTAATTCAGCACCTTCAAAACGTGTTGTATTTGTCGTTTCATTTTCTTTGCTATATGCATAGAACTTATAGGTTGCACCATCAATCCAATAACGTGCTTCGTCAGTATATTTCCAACCTTCATTTCCTTTGGTTACAATTGTTTTATTAAAGATCTGAACCGGTATTGTACTCGTTCCTTTTGTGTACGAACCAAACACACTAAACTGCTTAAAACTTTCATTACCCAGTGCACGTGTGTTCTTATTCACGTGAGACACAAAACCGATTTGTTTGGAAGTCCGTGCGAACCCCTGTTCTACTTCCTCTGTGTTTGTGCAGGCGGTCATCGCAAGCGAAGCTGCTGCAAGCATGAATAAAGTCTTTTTCATTGCTGTAATTTTTAAATGAATACTATGGTGAATTATAATTCTTTCATACAATTTAAGATTAATGAGTGATAGGCAAGTCGATATCTTCATACTCGCCCCAGTCGTCCACATTCACATCGAATCCCGAATCGACGGAAGCATCATCCTCGTCGATTTCGATGTTACCCACCTCTATCACGCCACCACGGGGCTGGTCGAGCATCTGGTCGCTGACATCGAACAGCAGCGTCTTGATGCGTCCGTTACGCAAGCGGAGTTCGAGGTTGAGGGTGTATCGTTGCGCTTCCTTCGCCTTGCTTCCGGTAGCCTTACCAAAATAACGGTCGGGGAAGCCTGCCACTCCGAACGAGCGGACTTGTGCTTCCGCTCCCCAAGAGGTCAAACGGCAGTCGAAAAGCAAGGTGGCTGTTTCGTCCGGTGTAGAGCCGTCGCGCAACATCACCGCTTCTGCCATACCTGCCAATGCACCTCTTGCCAACGAGGCATACTCTAGCCCCTTCTCTATCTTGAAACGTACCAAGTAAGTATAAACCAACGGCTGCATCTTCACGCCGAGTCTGTAGCTCTCGTGAAGGTCAATACCCGTCAAGCCAGGAGTAAAGGCGACATAAAGCACATCGGGCGGATTGACCGTGCGTTCGTTGGCATGCAAAGCACCGAGCGAAGCACGCGTACGAGTGGAAGTAGTGGCGCGTGCCAGCGGTGCTTTCGCCATATCGTCGAAAATGATGTATTGCGTATCGTTGTTGTAAAACAACAGTGAACAGTTTTCCGCATTCAGAATCACTTCACCTCCCGAAGACGGAAGGAAGGTCTTGGTGCTCTCACTGTCATCATCATATATCAGCACACTGATACCTTCCGGAGTGCCGGGAATAAATTCACCGTAGGAATATCCCCACCGTCCGTCGGACCAATTATTTTCCCAGTCTCTTCCATAATCGCGTTCCCATACTTGTTCCCAATCCGTATCCACCTTAGCGGCACGGTAGTGATTGTCACACAAATCCTTGCGGCATCCGCCCAACAGCAATACTACGAAACACGGCAGCGCAATGCCTGACAATATCCGGTAGATGGTGTTCATCGCACACCTCCTTTCTTCTGTTTGCTTTCGTTCCATAATCTCCATACAAGTGCGAATTTCAGTTTCAACGGACCAAAATAGTTCGTTTGTTTCGTCTGCTGATAGACGTAATGACCGTCTTGCGGCAAATATTCTTCATAACGCGTATGCAGGAAGCCCACGCCAACGCCCGTTTCCAGAGACAACCGGCGGGCAATGGGCCACATATAGCCATAGCTCACGCCAGCCATCTGTGCCTCGCCCTGATAGCCTTTGCGACCGTTCTCCAAGTCGTACCAACTGAAACCGCCGAAGGCACCTACATAATGCCCATGCCAGGGCTTGCGCGTCTTGAACCAATAGCGAACCTCGGGGCTGACCGTTGCCAACTGATAGTACTTATGCTTCCCATCATTTTTCCACCATGCCATCTCGCCTTCCAGGTTCACCGACCAACGGTCATTGAAACGGTATTCCACTTCGAGCGAAGGCATCAGAATGGCGTCATAGAGCAGGTTGGTTTTCAACGCCAGGCGTTGCACCGTCTCCTCCCCTCTTGCTGCAACCGGAACAGACTGTTCCTCTTCCGTCTCCTTGCAGAAAGAGGATTCCTTCACCACAGTTGCAGAATCGGTAAAAGTCCCGTTCAGTTCTTCCACCGAAGAGACATCCACATTTTCGGCTACTATCTCCTGCCCGTCACGCGTCTTCAGGTAGAGCGAAACTACCATACTGCTGCGCAACTCAGGAAACATGTGTTCATACATATATTTATAAGGTATACCGCCACGCAAGTCCATCAGCCGCTTCTTACGTCCGTCGATGATGCGGTGCTGCGCATCATACACCCACACGGGCGTACGGTCGATAACGTCCAAGACTTCGTCGCAATAAGGCATATCCGATTCTGCCACCATCGTGCGCAACTGCGTCCATGCAATGCCTGCGGCATTCTTCTTTATCAGACTTTCGGGCACCTCAGTGTGACGGAGCAAATAGGCACGCACACACTCCGCACGAGCGGCAGACAGGCGTTCGTTAAACTTATTCATTCCATCAGGGGAAGCATAAGAATTGATAACCAACTGTTCGATGGTATTTTCCGAATGCGCCTTGCGCACCATTTGCAGGAAACGAGACAGTTGTACACGATTATCCTTATAAAGTGTGTCTATCTCCCGATATCCCCGTTTATAATAGATACGGACAGAATCAACAGTAACCTGTGCCAAACTTATTCCGATAAATGCAAATGCGATGAAGATTAACAAAAACAATTTTTTCATCTGTTTTGGATATTAATTAAACATTATCAACACATGAAAGATGTTTCTCAAGAGCAGAAAACAAGCAATAATTCTAATGATTTTAGGCGCTTAAATTCATTATTACATAGAACACTCTCAAATACTATTGCAAATATAAATTTCATACACAAAACAACAATACAAATACAGATATTTTTTAATAAATTTACCTAATTTAAAATAAAGCCAATCATTAACACATAAATACCTACCAATCAGCATTTTCGCCACTTTAGCTATTATTATACTCAAAAAGAGAGTTCCGTTTTGACATCATAAACACTCCTATCAGTCCTCAAATTTAACATATTTAATCTCCAATATTTAAAACATCAAGCACAATATGGAAATCTCAAACAACATATAAATATATCAAAATTGGAAGACAAAAAGTAGCAATACAAAAGCTATAAAACACTCCAATTTTCCATACCTTTCATCCATTATATCAAATATTTCACTATCTTTGATGCCATTATTAATCTTATGAACTAATAATGAACAGCCTTAAAAAAACAACAATCTGTCTACTCTTTCTATGTATAGGGGTTAATTGCGTTTTTTCTGAAGTTCCGGAGCAAATCAACTTCTCTTATATTTCTATTAACGAAGGATTGTCACAAAGCACCGTATTCTCTATCGATCAGGACCAAAGAGGTAATATGTGGTTCGCTACCTATGATGGAGTAAACAAGTATGACGGGTATTCATTTACAGTTTATCAGCATAATGAAGAAGATCCGAACAGCATCGCTAATGACATTTCGCGAATTGTAAAGACTGACAGTCAGGGACGTGTCTGGATCGGTACGAGGGATGGTTTGTCATATTATGATGAGGAGAAGGATAAGTTCAGAAATTTCTTCTACGAAAAGAAGGGGAAGAAGCTGCAAATCAACGGTATTGCAGAGATCTCACCGGAACAACTGCTTATAAGCACACAAGAAGGACTGACTATGTTCGATATCAAAGAATCCAAGTTTGTAGACGATTCTTTTAGTGCCGCTATGCACAAGCTTATAGCTTCAGCTTTTTACAGACAAGGTGATATTATCTATATCGGCACCCCGGCTGACGGGCTTTACAGCTATTCCATCCCTCAAAAGAAACTGGAAAAGATTACTCCGATAACGGAAACGAAACAAATTCAGGCCATTTTGCAGCAATCTCCTACCCGTATATGGATAGCTACCGAAGGAGCCGGTCTGCTTCTGCTCAATCCAAAAACGAAAGAGGTCAAGGCTTACCATCATTCTTCTTCCAATCCTAAAAGTATCAGTTCCAATTATATCCGCTCTCTAGCACTGGATTCGCAAAATCGCTTATGGATAGGAACGTTCAATGATCTAAACATTTATCATGAAGGAAGCGATTCTTTCGTTTCCTACAGTAGCAGTCCGGTAGAAAACGGCAGTTTGTCACAACGTTCGGTTCGCAGTATCTTTATGGATTCGCAAGGAGGTATGTGGCTTGGAACCTATTTCGGGGGATTGAACTATTACCATCCTATCCGCAACAGATTCAAGAATATCCAGCGTATTCCCTATAAGAATTCTCTAAGCGATAACGTAGTCAGCTGCATTACGGAAGATAAGGATAAGAATTTATGGATAGGAACAAATGATGGTGGTTTGAATCTATATAATACAAAGACACAACAGTTTACGCACTATATCTTACAGGAAGACGAACGGGAAATCGGTATTGGTTCCAACAATATCAAAGCCGTATATGTAGATGAACAAAAATCACTTGTATATATAGGTACACATGCCGGCGGACTGACTGTTCTCCATCGAAACAGCGGAAAAATGGAAAGTTTTAATCAGATGAACAGCCAGTTGGTTAATGAGAATGTATATGCTATTCTTCCTGACAAAGGAGGGAATCTCTTATTGGGGACATTAAGTGCTTTGGTTAGTTTTAACCCGGAAAAAAGGAGTTTTACCACCATTGATAAGGAAAAGGACGGTACTCCATTTACTTCACAACGAATCACAATCCTGTTCAGAGATTCCCATAAACGGCTTTGGATCGGAGGCGAGGAAGGTATATCTGTCTTTCAGCAGGAAGGAATCGAGATAGAAAAGGTGCCTATTCTTCCGGAATCATCTGTAACAAAGACGTTTACCAATTGCATTTACGAGGCTACCAACGGTATCATTTGGGTAGGTACGCGTGAAGGATTCTACTGTTTTAATGAGAAAGAGAAGAAAATCAAACGATATACTACGGCTAGCGGTTTACCCAACAATGTGGTATATGGTATTCTGGAAGATACTTTCGGACGTCTTTGGGTAAGTACCAACCGTGGCATTTCCTGTTTCAATCCGGAGACAGAGAAGTTCCGTAATTTTACGGAATCTGACGGGTTACAGAGTAATCAGTTTAATACTTCTTCGTTCTGTCGCACTTCGAGCGGTCAGATGTATTTCGGAGGTATCAACGGGATCACTACTTTCCGCCCGGAACTGTTGCTGGATAACCCTTATACGCCTCCGGTAGTTATCACTAAACTTCAACTGTTTAACAAGACAGTTCGCCCGGATGATGAAACCGGTATCCTGACTAAGAATATCAATGAGACAGAAAGTATTACCCTGAAATCATGGCAAACTGCTTTCACGATTGAATTTGTAGTATCCAATTATATTTCCGGACAACATAATACTTTCGCTTACAAATTGGAAGGATATGACAAAGAGTGGTATTATCTGACAGACAAACGTACTGTCTCCTACTCCAACCTGCCACAAGGCACTTATCACTTTTTGGTAAAAGCTGCCAATAGTGACGGAAAATGGAATACTGTACCTACAATGTTGGAAATCATAGTTCTCCCTATATGGTACAAGACCTGGTGGGCAATCATGATTTTCCTCGCCACTTTTATTGGCTTTATCACTTTCGTCTTCCGTTTCTTCTGGATGCGTAAGAGTATGGAAGCAGAACTGGAACTTGAACGCAGGGACAAGGAGCATCAAGAAGAAATCAATCAGATGAAGATGCGTTTCTTCATCAACATTTCGCATGAACTTCGCACGCCGTTAACTCTCATCTTAGCTCCTTTACAAGAAATAATCAATAAGATTAGTGATCGCTGGACTCGTAACCAACTGGAATATATCCAACGCAACGCCAATCGTCTGTTACATCTTGTCAACCAGTTGATGGATTATCGCCGTGCCGAATTGGGAGTTTTCGAGCTGAAAGTAAAGAAAGAGAATGCGCACCAACTGATACAGGATAATTTCTTGTTCTACGATAAACTGGCACGCCACAAAAAGATTACTTATACTCTCCACTCCGAGCTGGAAGAGAAAGAGGAACTTTTCGATCCGAATTATCTGGAACTGATCGTTAATAACCTGCTTTCAAATGCTTTCAAATATACAGAAAGCGGGCAAAGCATTACTGTTACGTTGAAAGAGGAAAACAATTGGCTGGTACTGCAAGTTAGTGATACCGGTATTGGCATTCCTATCAACAAGCAGGGAAAAATATTCGAACGTTTCTATCAGATAGAGAGTGAGCACGTAGGAAGCGGCATCGGGCTGTCATTGGTACAGCGTTTGGTGGAACTGCATCACGGACATATTGAGTTAGACAGTGAAGAAGGCAAAGGCAGTACTTTCTCTGTTTATCTGCCACAGGATATAAACATCTACAAACCTTCCGAATTAGCTTCTAATGACGCTAAAAATGAGGAAGACCAGGTTTATTCTACCAACTCGAAAGAAATGTATTTCATTGATACGGAAAAGGTAGAAAACGAAACGATCGAAACCGGTGACAAGAAACGTGGTACGATTCTTATCGTAGAAGATAATAATGAAATCCGCCATTACTTAAGTAGCGGACTTGCCGAACTTTTCAATACACTGGAAGCCGGAAATGGTGAAGAAGCCCTGGAAAAGTTGAAAGAGAATGAAGTGGACATTATTGTGACTGATGTCATGATGCCTGTGATGGATGGAATCAAGCTATGCAAGAATGTGAAACAGAATATCCGTACCTGTCACATTCCTGTGATTATCCTGTCTGCCAAAAGCGAAACCAAAGATCAGATGGAAGGTCTGCAAATGGGCGCGGATGATTATATCCCGAAACCGTTCTCGCTGGCTATCCTGACTACGAAGATACAGAACATGATGCGTACCCGCAGGCGTATGCTTGAACGATATTCCAAATCTCTGGAAGTAGAACCGGAAAAGATTACGTTCAACGCCATGGACGAAGCTTTGTTGAAACGTGCCGTAGCCATCGTTGAAAAGAATATGGATAATATTGAATTCTCTACCGACGAGTTCGCCAGAGAAATGAATATGAGCCGTTCTAATCTGCATCTCAAATTGAAAGCCATCACAGGTGAATCGACTATCGACTTTATACGCAAGATTCGTTTCAATGAAGCGGCAAAATTACTGAAGGATGGCCGCTATACAATAGCAGAGGTCAGCACAATGGTAGGATTCAATACACCGTCTTACTTTGCTACGAGTTTCAAAAAGTATTTCGGATGTTTGCCTACGGAGTATATTAAGAAGGCAAAGGGATAAACAAACAACAACGCAAATCCCAAAATATCATGATTTTTACGGAATAGAATCCATAAAAAACATGATATTTTGGGATTTGAAGAAAAAAAGGTCAAAATTTGTTACTAAACAAAAGAGGTCAATTATGTGACCTCGATCCCAAGACAGTGGAACGCTACACGATATTATCGAACAATCATATATAATCTTCCGACTGGGTTCATTCAGCAAATTTCCATCATAGGTACAAGGTGAAAGTTTGTACATAACAAACAATCACAATGTATAAGACTGTACTTTTCTTATTTCGGCTCATTCCGATTAGTTACACTTATCCTTCTTTTTTCTCCAATCCACCATGATTCCCCAAATCATTATGAACTAAAATTCATCCAATAGAACGCCTAAAAATGTACAAAACCAACGCTACAAATACAATTGGATTAGATTACATTATGATATATAAAAAGCCTGATATCAGGTATATAACAGCTTTTTTTAGACAGAAATGATATATGATTCAACAAATTTAATATCAAAAAAATCATTTTTGAACAAAGCTTGAACAAGACAGCTTAATGAATAGGAATAAACAGATTACATTTGCAAACAGTAAAATATAACTTTTAATAATTAAAACCTAATAAAAGCATGAAGAACATCTTCTTTATTACTTGTATGTGCACAGCCATCACTTTTACAGGATGTGTGGACGGCGACGATGATTTATTATCTGGTGAAATTAGTTCTGGTGTAGAAATACTCCCAGAAAATAAGCCTAATGATGTCGTCGAGCCTAAACTCTTTGATATTATCAATCTCGATTACCCCGGATTGGAAAAGGTTAAATCTTTCTACGAAGCAGGCGAGCACTATTATGCAGCTCATGCACTATTAGAATATTATAGAAATAGAACGAATGTAACGAATCCGAACATCAATTTAATCAATCCCACAATCTCGGTAAAAGATCAACGTATTGCCGACCAAGCACTCGAATATCGTTTCTATGTCAGAGGTTTCTATGAAAGCATTGATGAAAACAAAGTTGAAACTTACTATTCTTTCTTTGATAACAACACAAAAAAAATAGACTGGACAGCTCATCAAGACACGGAAACTGATCAAGAATTTAGATATCAACGTCACCGTCACCAGTGGATGCTTCCTCAAGCGAAAGCATACCGTATCAGCAAAGATGAAAAATATATTCAGTCATGGATTGAAACATATGGTGATTGGTTGGCTACTTATCCATACGAACCAGGAACTCAATTTCCACCAGCAGGCGGTTCTGAAAACGATAAAGATTATGAATGGAAAGGACTACAAGTAGCCGAACGTGTACTTTCACAAATAGACATCATGGCATACTTTATCCATTCACCCAACTTTACTCCAGAATGGTTGTCTACCTTTCTCACTGCATTTGAAAAAGAAGTTGAATGCATGCGTTTAAATTATTATCAAGAAGGAAATATTCTTTTAACTCAAGCACAGGCCGTAGCTACAGCAGGGATATTGATGCCTGAATTCAAAAATGCAGAACAATGGACAAATGAAGGATTACAGAAAGTAGGCGTACAATTGGATGAACAGTTCAATAATGACGGTGTACAATTTGAATTAGATTTAAGTTATCACATCGGTGCTGTCAGCGATTTCCGCTCTATTTATTTGTTGACGCAAGCAAATGATAAAATGAGTTTATTGCCTGGTAACTTCACCGATAAACTAAAAGCAGCGACGGAAGTTGTCATGAATACAATTTATCCAGACTACTCTCTCGACAACTTCAATGATACACGCTCAAGCTCATATGCAAAAAGTACCTTATTAAACAGATTGAAAGAATATGTAGCCATGTATCCAAATGATCAAGAATTATTATGGATGGCAACCGAAGGAAAGTCTGGGAAAGAACCTACACACCTGACACAATCTTATGATGATTCAGGATACTACATTCTACGTAATGGATGGAAAAAAGAATCGACTATGATGATTCTAAAAAACCACAATTATAAAGAATGGCACAGTCAACCAGATAATAATACATTCGGCCTCTATCACAATGGGCGTAATTTCTTCCCGGATGCAGGTGTATACGCTTACAGTGGTAACGACCGCACAAAATTCGCAGCAACTGTGAACCACAATACGCTAACCGTAATGAGTAAATCCATAGGCGGTGAACAAGGTGGAAAAGTTGAAGGAAAATTACTCAAATTAGAAACAAAAAACAATACAGATGTTCTTGTAACAGAAAACCCTTCTTTTGATAATGCAACTCATCGTAGAACTGTATTCTTTGTGGACAAGAAATTCTTTGTTATCGTTGACGAAGGCTATGGAAAAAATGCAAAAAGCCTGAAAACCAATTTAAATTTCCACATACTTGATGACGAAGAGACTCCGTCTGTATTTGAGCCACATACAACAGAACAGCCATATTGTCAAGCATATACAAATTTTGCAGACAACAAAAATATGCTAGCCAGAACATTTGCTGAAACCAAAATTCAAGAAAGCAAAAGCTTGTCATCAAGCCAAGCCACAGATATATCTAATGCAATGGGAACAATTTCCGGTTTACGTTTAGGCTACCAGATAACAGTTAACCAGCCAGCATCAAAAGACGATGTAACTATGGCAGCACGCTACATTTCCGTTATTTATCCTTTCGGAACGGAAGAAGACCGTAAAGCATTGAATATTGATGCCCAATTCACTGATAACGAGGACGGAACAGCAGGTATCTTCCATCCAGAAGGGGTATCCATCCAAGTAGCAGTAAATGGTACAAAATATACACTTTCTTCAAAATAAAATTAATAATCATATAATATGGAATCTAAGTTACTAAAAAACATTTCACAGTTTTTAGGTGCCTTGATGACAGTTGTATTAGTTATAACTTATACATCCTGTTCAGATGAGGATACCACTGACACTACTGGTTTCGCACTTTATTATTTAGGCATGACCGATATAGGCCCATCCATGAGTGGAATAATTTCAGAGCCTTCTTACAAAGGAAGCGTACCGTCTGACTTCACAATTACAGGTATCACATTAAATGGTGAGTCCTATACTGGCAATGACTTTATTATCAATAAAGAAACAGGCGCAATTGAAATCAACAGTGCAAAAGACACACCTGTTGGTTTATATAAGATATCAATATCATGCATGGCTGGTGGTTCATACCACGAATATAAGGATATTATAGTAGTAAATATGATGAAGTCGGTCCCTGATGGCATTATAATAGAGCCCAATGAAATTCAAGTGGAGTACAGCATCGTTTCAGATGCAAAAAGCACAGAGGAGCTTCCTACTGCACAAGTAAAAACCGACGGTAATCATGTATCGATTACCAAATATGAAATTGCAAAAAGTGAAATATCATCATTCTTTAAAATCTCTCAAACTGGAGAAATTACTATTGTAAGAGGAAGCGATATCGCACCTGGTATCCACACTCTTTCTTTAAAACTGACTACAGGTGCATCCTCTGAAGATGAAGGTATCTTCGAAAATGCCTTAACGGTCAATATCACTTCCAAACCGCTAGGATTAACTTATGAGCAAAATGAAGGATTGATTGAAGTTGAATCACCTGAAGAACCAGAAACTACTTTCAAAAGCAAAACACCTACTCTTAAAGGGTCATTAGAAAATATTGTTTATTCGATCCCAAACATTGAACCATCTACTGACAAAATAAAAATAGATCCTACAACCGGGGTTCTGTTTGTGGATAAACATCATGGATTTGAGATAGGACAAAAGTATGTTGTCTCAGTCAAAGTAGCCAACCAATTCGCACCTGATGGTATTTTATTTGAAAATATATATACCCTGAATGTAGTGAACCGAATTGTCCCAGTGGCAAACTTCGAATATCCAGCCATCTGTGAGATCTATGAATCATCTCCATTCACCGTTACACCTAATGAAGAATTGGAGGGTGATGCAATTATGTTCTCATTGAAAGATGACTTAAACAAACAGTTATCTATTGACAATAATGGAGTTGTGACTGCTAAGAAAGGACATAACATACCTGAAGGTAATTACACTGTCACAGTGATAGCATCGAATACTAAAAATTCAAAAGAAGCTTCATTTAATTTGAAAGTAAAGAATAATCCAAATAAGTTTACCTACATACGTTACGGTAACAATATAGGAGTAGATGATGCAACCAATGCAAATCAGTTTAGAATCACTGTAGATAAAGCAGCTAATGTTAACACAATTTTAAATAAATTTACAATTAATACACCAAGCACCGATATTACAGGAAACAACGTACGTTGGAGCATTAGAAACGGAAGAAACTGTGACAAATTAGAAATTGACGAAAATGGTAAAATAACATTTAAGAATGCAGTTTGGTCTGTAGATAAAGACGGTTCCCCGGTAAATACTTCAGGTTTCTTCTTTGTAACAGCTACTGTTGGTGAAGATAAAGACTCTGAATTCTCATTGGAAGTACCTGTATTCATACATTATGATTTGGTTATTTCTGGTGTTCACGTATTGTATAACCCGTTTGTATTCCATGTAAATCCTAAAACGATTAGTAACAGTACTTATTCTGTTGCACCTCAAATCACAAGCAATGATTCTGAATTTGATGTATCCAAATTCACAATGGATTATAGACGTTCAGTCAATTATACAGCTCTAAGCGGTTCATTTACAAATGGTGATTCTAAAACCTCTAGCTTCTTGAATCCTCTTTGGGTTAAATATGTAGATGAGTCCGGTGTTAAAGGAGCAAATACCGGTTCCAGACACGCTATGTCCTATTATGCAAATATATCTGGTACTAATACCCTACATTATACATTAGGATATGCAGATCCTAGCAACGGGTTGGCATTTAAACTGAATCCGAACAAATGGGTTCTGAATGGAGAATACCCACATGGCATAGTAAGTTTCCAAATGACTATTAATAAAGAGAATAAAGATCCGCAATCAGGGCCAGGAGTATTCCCATTGACAATTTGGTTTGACCCTAACTTCTAAACACTAATTACGTAAAAAAAGAAATTATGTATAGCATAAACAATCTAATAAAATCAATAAGCATAAGAGGGTGGATTACCCTCTTAGCACTGATAATCACTGTCAGTGTACATGCTCAAGAATCTACACTTAAAGGTGTTATTGTAGACGAAACAAATACTCCTCTTATCGGAGCAACCATACAGGTAAAAGGCGGTTCCACAGGTGCAATTACCGATTTTGACGGCAATTTCACTTTAAAAGTAAAGAAAGGAGCTACTATTTCCATCTCTTATATCGGATATAAGACGCAAGAATTGAAATTCAATGGTCAGGGTTCTATCAATATAAAGATGGTTCCTGACAATCAAGCATTGGATGAAGTTGTGGTAGTTGGTTACGGTGCAATGAAACGCAGTGATTTGACAGGTTCCGTGGCTTCTGTAGCTGCTAAAGATATCGAAGGATTCCAAACAAGTTCAGTAGCAGGAGCACTGGGTGGTCAAATTGCCGGTGTTCAGATCACATCTACAGATGGTACACCAGGAGCTGGATTTAATATTAACATTCGTGGTGTAGGAAGTCTGACAGGAGATTCAAGCCCTCTTTATATTGTAGACGGCTTCCAGGTAGATGATATTGATCATTTATCAAATTCAGATATTGAATCAATCGAAGTGCTCAAAGACGCTTCATCATCTGCCATTTATGGTGCACGCGCTGCAAACGGTGTTGTAATGATTACAACAAAATCAGGGAAGAGCGGTAAGCCACAAATTAGTTATAACGGCTCGGCAAGCTATCGCAAAATCTCTAAAATGTTAGACGTATTGTCTCCATATGAATTTGTAAAGTTGCAAGGTGAAGTCAATACAGAGCTTTTAAAAAGCTACATTTCCGACAAAGAATACGATAATGACGGCAAATTTATGAAATATCGTTCGTTAGAAGATTATATTGGTGTAAATGGAGTAAACTGGCAAGAGGAAACATTCAATCCTACTTGGTCTCAAGACCATACTCTCTCTCTTAGAGGCGGTACTAATGACTCTCAATATAATGCAGCATTCTCACGATATGTAGAAAATGGTATTTTTAATAACAGTGGCTTTGATAAAACAACAGCCAAACTTCGTATCGATCAGAAAATCAGCAAAAGCGTGTCATTCAATGCTACTATCAACTATGCTTTAACTAACCGCAAAGGTGTTGGTACAACTGCCGATTCAGGTCGGTTCAATATGTTGGCTCAGATTCTTAGTGCACGCCCAACCGGCGGAAACAAACTAACCGATGAAGAGTTGTTGAATTCAGCTATCGACCCGGAAATGTTAGAAACGGGTGAAAGTCTGGCACAAGTTAATCCTGTAATGCAAACTCAATCGGTCACTAACAATAAACGTGCAGAAATGTGGTCGGGTAATGCATCTGTAAGCTGGCAAATTATCAAAGGACTTACTTTTAAAAGTGCTGGTACTTATAATACAACAAACAGCCGCACCAACATATTCTACAAGAATGGTTCTAAAGAAGCATATCGTAATGGTGAGCAACCATACGGACGCACAACCATGCAACGCGATGTACGTTGGACTAACTACAATACTTTATCTTGGAAACAAAAAATCAAGAAGCATAATTATGATGTTATGCTAGGTCATGAAGTTTCATACAAAAGTACAGAATATTTGCTGGGAGAAGCGATGGGATTCCCTTTTGACCAGATGGAAAATGACAATATGGGGATAGGTGCCACACCAAGTAAAGTTGAAAGTACTTATTACGATAAAACTTTATTATCATTTTATGCACGCGGAAATTACAACTATGACAACCGCTATTTATTTACGGCAACAGTACGTGCTGATGGTTCCACCGTGTTTTCTGCAAATAAGAAATGGGGCTTTTTCCCTTCTTTTTCTGCCGCATGGCGTGTGTCTGAAGAAGCATTCATGAAAGATATTCATTGGATTTCAAACTTCAAGGTTCGTTTAGGCTGGGGTACTGTAGGAAATGATAATATACCCAACTATTTATCACTGGATTTATATGAAGCAAACAAATATGGTTTAGGTAATAGCAGCGTAACAGTATTGAATCCCAAACAACTTAGAAATAAAAACCTGAAATGGGAAGGCTCAAATACCATCAACTTGGGAGTTGATTTAGGATTTCTTGACAACCGTTTAAATGTTACAGCCGAATTCTTTATCAAGAACACCAAAGACCTGTTGTTGTCTCAATCACTGGCACATATTACCGGATTTGATTCACAAATGCAAAATGTGGGAAAGATTCAGAATAAAGGTATTGAATTAAGTCTGAACAGCACCAATATTCAAACCAGAGATTTTACTTGGCAAACCAACTTCAATATTTCTTTCATCAGAAATACATTAAAGTCATTAGCGTCCGGAGTAGATTACATGCAGGCACGCTCTGGTTTCGACAGCAATTTTACCTCATACGATTATAGAGCTATTGTTGGTCAGTCTCTTGGTCTGATCTATGGATATGAGTTTGATGGAATCTATCAATATTCTGACTTTTATTCAGTTCCGGGTTCAAGCACATTGCAGTTGAAAGAGGGCGTAACAAGTAATCCGAGTCTTGGCAACAGATTAGCTCCAGGAGCAGTGAAATACAAAGATCAGGATGGTGACGGAGTAATTACGACCAATGACCGTACGGTTATCGGTAACGCTTTGCCTAAATGGTATGGGGGTATAACTAATACTTTCAACTATAAAGGTATTGATTTAAGTTTCATGCTTCAATTCAATTATGGCAATGATATTTATAATGCAACCCGCCTGTATGCAACCCAGACTAATACACAACGTAGAAACCAATTGGCAGAAGTAGCCGATCGGTGGAGTCCGACCAACGCATCGAACAAAGTACCTAGCTACAATGGGTATGTAGTTAATGACGTATACTCAAGATTTGTTGAAGATGGCTCGTTCCTACGCTTGAAGAATGTGACGTTAGGATATACACTTCCCCACAAATGGACTCGCAAGTTCCTCGTATCCAAACTTCGTGTTTATGCTACGGGACAAAATCTATTTTGCTTGAACAACTACAGCGGATATGATCCAGAAGTTAGTACAGCCAGCAAGAGCCCGATGACTCCCGGACTGGACTGGGGTGCGTATCCTAAGAGCAAAGTATTTACATTTGGTGTTGATATACAATTCTAATTTACGAGAAAAATAATATGAAAAAGATAATATATTACATAGCAATGTCTATCCTGTGCATTCTACCATTTTCATGCTCGTTAGATGAAGAGGCAAGAAGCGAAATGGAAAAGAAAAACTACATGAATAATGCGAAAGAAGCAAAAGATGTTTTGCTGGGAGTATACCGCACAACTATTGAAGACGCAGCTTACGGATACCACTTGTCGCTCTTGTTCAACATGGGAACAGATATATCCCAGGGAGAAGGTTCCGATATAACCAATTATCGTATCATTGCTAATAATGCTTTCCCTACTACTCAAGTAGAAATCCAACAAACATGGCAAGTTCTCTACAAAGGTATCTACAGAGCAAACGATTTTTTGGAACGTATCAGTAGAAAAATTGATAATTACAATGATACAGATAAAAAATTAGCAACTCTTTATATTGCTGAAGCCAAAGCGCTAAGAGCTATGTTCTATTTCGAATTAGTACGTCGTTATGGACATATACCTTTGATTACTAATACAGAAATGTCCTATCAAGCTCCTACTACTTATACCCAAGCTAGTCCCGATAAAGTATATGAGTTTATTGAAGATGATCTTCTTTATGCAAGTGAAGTTCTGCCATACGCTGTTGACGATCAACTTCGTGAAAGTACAGCATATCGTTTCAGTAAAGGGGCAGCACTTGGCCTCTTGGCTAAAGTATATGCTACATGGGCGGGATATCCTGTACAAAACACTGCAAAATGGGAAAATGCAGCTAAAACAGCCCGCATTCTCATAGAGTCAGGAAAGCACTCATTACTTCGTGATTATGACAAATTATGGGATAATACTTGCAGCGGTGTATGGGATCCGAGCGAAAGTTTAATAGAAATATCATTTTACTCTCCTACTGTGTCAGGCTCAGGAGACCCCGTGGGACGTATCGGTAAATGGAATGGAGTAAAAACTACATCAATCGCTGGTGTACGAGGTAGTTGTGCCGGAAATATGAAGGTGGTGCATACATTTGTACTTGATTGGAGAGACAGTAAAAACGCTAATGATAAACGTCGTGACTTATCAATTGCAAATTATAAATACGATGATGATTACATATTATGGGTGAAAAACAAAGATAAAGATACAGAAGAATCTGCCCAATTAAAAGATCAAGATCCTACTCAAGGACAAAAAGAAAAACAAAACTATACCCCCGCAAAATGGGATCTTATTAAACATCAAAAGACTGGCGGTATTATCAATAATGACAAATCAAATGCAAACTGGTATTTCTTACGCTATGCCGATGTACTACTTATTTACGCCGAAGCCTTAAATGAATGGAAACATGGTCCTACAACGGAAGCGTATGCAGCTATTAATGAGGTTCGTCGTCGTGGATTTGGATACCCTAGTAATACAGGTAGTTGCGATCTTTCAAACCTAAATGAAGAAAGTTTCCGTGAAGCCATCAGAAAAGAACGCGCTTATGAATTAGCTTTCGAAGGACACCGCCGAATGGACTTAGTACGTTGGGGCATTTATTATGAAACAATACAAAAGACGAATACCGCACTAGCTAATTGGTGGGATTCAGCAGATACCTACAGATATCTGTTGTACAAATATACAGAAAAGAACAAACATGAGTTATTGCCTATTCCACAACGAGAAAAAGACTTATGTATTCAATTTAAACAAAACCCAGGCTGGGGTAAATAAGTAATTTCTCTTTAAAATAAAAGGCTTAATCCTCTCCAATATGCCTTAATTAGGGCATATTGGAGAAAATTAAAACCTTTTTCAACAAAATCAAAACTTGAAAAGCAGAGTTCAAACTCCTTTTGGACAATCCTGCAACGGAAAGTTTTGCCTTTCGGTTACTTTTGCATCAGTTACAAAACTTCTAAAAACAATCACTTAAAATGAATAACATGAAAAAGAAACTTGTTCTCTTTGCTTCGGTTAGTATTGCACTTGCATCGTGCCAGACAACCCCAAAGGAAGACTACAGTTGGATAAAAAAAGGACTGGATGTAGCTTCTGCCCAATTACAACTTTCTGCTGAAGAGGTTAGTGGTACGGGAATGTTGCCACGCTCCATCCGTACCGGCTATGACATGGATTTCCTTTGCCGCCAGTTGGAAAGAGACTCATTAACATTCAAAGATTCACTACGCGCACAACCTACTGCTGACCAGCTAGGCAAACGTCGCCTCTGCAACGTTTATGACTGGACGAGTGGTTTCTTCCCCGGTTCATTGTGGTATGCATACGAACTGACAGGAAACGATACACTGAAAACTCAAGCCATCCAATATACAAATCTACTGAATCCGGTACGCTATTATAAAGGCACGCATGATTTGGGATTCATGGTCAACTGCAGCTATGGCAATGCAGAGCGTCTTTCACCCAACGACACCATTGCCGCTGTGATGAGAGAAACTGCCGATAACCTCTGTGGTCGTTTCAACGACTCTATCGGCGCTATCCGTTCATGGGATTTCGGAACATGGAACTTCCCGGTTATTATCGACAACATGATGAACCTCGATCTTCTGTTTAATGTAGCAAAAGCGACAGGTGACAATAAATATAAAGACATTGCTATCAAGCATGCCATGACTACCATGCATAATCACTTCCGTCCTGATTATACCTGCTGGCATGTAATAAGCTATAACAACGACGGTACAGTGGAAAGTAAACAAACTTTCCAAGGAAAGAACGATGATTCTTCATGGGCACGCGGACAAGCATGGGCTATATATGGATATACCGCTTGCTTCCGTGAAACAAATGACAGCATTTTCCTGAACTTTGCAAAGGATATAGCCAATATGATTATGGACCGCGTAAAAACGGAGGATGCCATTCCTTACTGGGATTATGATGCTCCTGTAACTAAAGAAACTCCGCGCGATGTATCTGCTGCCTCTGTCACTGCTTCTGCCATGATCGAACTAAGCACCATGGTTCCCGACGGACAGAAATATCTGGATTATGCGGAAAAGATTCTGAAGAGTTTGTCAAGCGACGCATATCTTGCAAAAGTGGGTGACAATCAGGGCTTCATTCTGATGCATTCTGTCGGTTCACTGCCTAACGGCTCTGAAATCGATACTCCACTGAACTATGCTGACTACTATTATCTGGAAGCATTGAAGAGATTCATGGAATTGAAGAAGTTGAAAGTTGAGAATGGAGAGTTGAGAGTGATCCAATAATACAAAAGCAAGAGTCTTTTCAATCGTAAATAGTAAATCGTAAAATCGTAAATTATATCATGAATAA
>OGOR01000476.1_pt1 | contig 32686 bp, 36 predicted proteins | sample 1552771 | NCBI WGS metagenome assembly OGOR01 (sample SAMEA2580124, study PRJEB22360) | human gut metagenome | biome: human gut; feature: human-associated habitat; material: faeces | place: Denmark | collected 2008/2010
AACTTTACTCCACGTACCTGAAACCAACGCCAGAGCTAACTTGTAAATTTTTCTGTAGAAAGAGAATGTCCCCTTTTTCCGTCACATCGAGAAACCTTATATTTAGAACAGTCTCCCCCCGCAAATCCATCCCTCTGAACAGACCACGCAGTTAAACAGCAATTTCAAATATCACTATTTTTTCCCGTACATTGTTTCCGTCAAACAGATCTCTGCAATCAATTTCATCGGAAAACAACAATTCCTCTACGGTCATCAGATAAGCTATGTATTCATCGGATGGATAATAGAAAAACAACTTTACTGTTCTCCTGTTTTCATAATAAGAATTCAAAATCCGGGCAATTACTTTTTTCAGCAGTTCCAGCGAAAAAGGATTAAAAAAATAAATCCGGTCCACCGTTTCCGGAACTGTATACCGCTCCGCATTTGCAAGTGCAAATAATACCCTGCCGGAAGCCACGGCAGACTCTTTGTTATTCATAGCCTTTTCATAAATTCGCTCGTTATATTCGACACCGATAGACTGACATCTGGTTTGATATGACATAAAAAAATCAACTCTTCCTTTTCCGCAGCCGTAGTCGAGCAATGTGTTTTCCTTTCGAATCAGTCCGCTGTTTGCCAGACGTTCCAAAACTGAATAAGGCGTAGGTTCATAAGGATAACGATACTGATCCGCATTTGTATCGTCTCTGCCAGTGGTGCGAACCGCAAGAAGCCTGTCCCATCTTGTCTCGTTCTTTTCCTCGTTCATCGTTTTCCTTTCCTGATTAAATAATAATTCCGTTGCAATGATCAATTTCATGCTGGATGATCTGCGCCGTCCAGCCGGAATATTTTCCGTGCTGTGGTTTAAAATTCTGATCCAGATAATCTACTTCGATCTCCTTATATCTGGTACAGTTTCTGGCTCCGTCGAGTGACAGGCAGCTTTCCTCGGTCTGATACTCCCCGGATTTCTTTGTTATCACGGGATTTACCATTGCAAACTGAAACGGTCCGGCCGCTACAACGATAATTGCTTTGTTTACGCCAATCATATTTGCAGCCATGCCGACACAGATTTCCCGGTTGGCACGCAGGGTGTCTAAGAGATCGGTGATTACCTGCCTGTCGGCTTCTGTGGCAGGGGTTGCTTTTTTTGAAAAAATCTGTTTGCCTTTTACGATGTTTTTAATCATAATGTTATCTCCACTTTTCTTTTTACAGCATACAGCAGTGTATCATTTATCAGATCCGTAATTCGATGAAGTTTTTTTCATACAAAGACATCAAAAAACTGATGGCCGATTTGAAAGCTGTAAGACGGTTGATTTATTCCACCAATGCAATGGAAGGATTCAACCGTCAGCTCCGGAAAGTGACCAAAAGCAAAATGGTTTTACCGTCGGATGACAGCCTTTTAAAAATGGTTATCTGGCAGCCATGGATATCACGAAAAATGGATTGACCACAGGCAGGACTGGGGTCAGATCCATTCCCAGCCGGAACTTTATTTTGAAGAACGTCTGACCGGGCTCCTATTTTTGTAATCTCTTCGGTAACCAGCTTCATCTGGTTTTCACCATAGATGACTTTCACTTGCTTTATTGAAACAGGTTTTGTTTCCCCATATACCTTTTTAATAAAAAAGTACAAAAATATGGAAATGTGACTATATTCTCACTGATTCCCACATTCCCCGCCATGAGTTTAATGCCATGCTTAATATCTGTATAAGTATCACTTTTTATTAGTTGGCGCATAGATTTGGCACGATTCGTATTTGCTTTTACTTCTACTGGAATCAGTTCATTTGCGCTTCGAATAAAGAAATCTTCTTCTAATGTAGAATTATCCTTCGAATAATAATAAAGCCCATATCCCTGCTTTACCAATGCCTCTGCTGCAAAATTTTCATAAAGCGCACCTTTATAAATGCCAAGATTTTTATTTGCACGCAAGTCAATTTGTGATTCATCGTCCAGACTTGCCACCAATAATCCGGTATCCGAAATATATACTTTATATTTGCTTTCATCCACATTTCCTTTTAATGGCAATTCCGGAAATTGCAAACATTCACATACATTAATAAGCCCGGCATCTTTCAACCACTCTACACATCCCATATAATCCTTAGATCTTCCGCCCTTAGAGACTTTCGAATATTGAAATTTTTTATTTTCTTTGGCAAGCTGTGCTGGAATTGACCGGTATACGCTCAGAATTTTCGCCTTATCCAGCCCTTGTGCATACTTTACAATATCATTTTCATAATCTACCAATAATTGATGCTGCAAATCAAGCGAACCCTCAAAAGTTTCTCTTTCAATATAACTTGATACAATCGCAGGCATGCCCCCTAAGATACAGTATTCCAGAAAAAGGGTTGAAAAAATCATTTGCTCTGCTTCGGAAAAAGCAACTCCTTCAAGCATATGACAAAGCATATCCGATATTGCTTCTTCCGAATACCCTTTTGCCCACAAAAACTCTTCAAAATCCATGGAGTACATCTGATAATCTGTTTTATACCCCACACTGATACTTGCAATTCGCTGATACTGCACCCCAAGTAATGATCCAGAACATATAACGTCGTATTTTCCATTTTCTTTAAAAAATTTAAGCGCGGTTGCAATCTCCGGGAAATCCTGGATTTCATCAAAAAAAATCAGTGTTTCGTTTTCTTCAAAATGTTTCGTCGGATCAATCCTGCTGATCAGCTTGATAATATGTTCTGCTGAAAACCCTTCCTCAACAATAACTTTATAAGATGGCTCTGTAATAAAGTTGATCTCAATTACATTTTTATAATTTTCCCGCGCAAATGTTCTGATCGTCTCTGTTTTTCCGACCTGTCTTGCGCCCTTTATTATCAGAGGTTTTCGATCTGGATTTTTCTTCCACTCCCTCAAAAATGCGTCTGCTTTTCGAACTAAATATCCCATATTGTGTACCTCCACAGTTTAAGTGTATCTATTATACACCTTTTCATGCAAACTTTTATAAGGATTTACATTTTTATGAGTGATTTTTTCTTCAATATTACATTTTTATGAGCTAATTATATTTATTTTTTACATTTTTATGAGGAAATTTACTTTTTTCAAGAGTCTATCTTGATCGTTTCTATCAATTTTTCTGTTGTTTAATTAGGCAAATGTTAATTTTTTACCAACTGTAACGCATACTTGCATAAAAATTGATGGCTTAGAATACATTGTTCCAAGCCATCGTAAAAAGCTTACTATTCTGTCGATTCTGCCGTATCCGACTTCACATGATTTTCTTTGATATCCCATGTGATCGTATACTCTTTTCCTAACATCGTACCCATATTTTTTACATAATCCTCTAACATAGACTGCACCCTTTGTTGTGCCTGTGCTAATAAAACAATATCATTTGCTGCTGTCTTCTCCATTTCTTTCTCTGCCTTTTTATAGGCTTTCGTCTGATCATCTGCATCCGCTATTGCTGAATTTTTTGCATAATAATAGGAATCCTTGGTAATGCTGTCGGGATTTGGTTTTGAACTTAATACCTTTGCTTCTGGAATATGTATTTTTACATTTTCACCATCTACTTTTACATCTAACTTTGAACTATCAATGCCAAGTGTAACTATCCCATCATAACTGATCCAAAAATTTTTATCTTTTTTCCATAATAAATAACCAGAAGCATTTTTTTGGTAGTATTCCGCTACGTTGTGATAATAACATTCCATCGTTGCCCATTCACTAATTGTTTTCATCTGTGAAAGCTGTGGCTCCATCTGCATGGTATCAGCAGCTTCCTGTTCTGCCCCACAGCTGCAAAACAGCCCTATCATTGCAACAATAACCAGCACTTCTATTGTTTTTTTCATTTTGCATTCTCCTCTGATGTTATAATTTTTACTTTATAGTGATCTTCTGATGTCTCTGCATTTCTTACAAACGGTTCCACCAAACCCTTAATCGTATTTTCTGCATTCTGTTGTGCTGTTTTATAAATCATCGTTTCGGACTTACTTTTTTCTTTGATATCCTGAATACATGCTTTATATGCTTCTCCTGAAACCGTACCATCATTTGCTTTTTTCTCTTGAAACATATATTTTAAGGAATCAATATCAACCTCCGGATCGTCTAGTGTTACCTTAGGCAAAGTCACCGTAATCAAATATTCTCCCGATTCCTGTTCTTCCATTTTAATATCAACTTTTGTAAAATCTATCCCCGCTTTTACTCTGCCTTTATATTTACAATAATAAGCTACTTTCGAAGAATCATCTTCATCCATAACAGTACAAATATCATTATATACACATTCATATGTAGATAACTGACTTACTTCAATAATCTTGTGCAGATTCGATTCTGTAACAATCTGTACGTCCTCTGTTTGATCAAATATTCCGCTTATAGACAGTATACCAAGCACAATAACCACTACAACAATGGCAATTATGGCTTTTTTTAACTTTTTCATTTGTATTTTCTATCTCCCCTCTTTTGTTGTGATATCTTTTTTCATATTATAATATATTTGTGTTAAAATCAACCTGTTTTATTGCAAATGAACTGCATTTATATATTACAATTGTAAAACACCTGCCACCAAACTATTCTTTGGATCGAATAGAGGCCAGCACCTTCCAATACGCATCCTCATAAGTATCCTCTTTTATATCTCCAAACTCCATCAAATATATAATAAACCACCGGTTATCCTCTGGCGAAGGAAAACAGTAAAACCAACCTTTACCATCCATCCGTCCAATATCCGTATCCATCCAATGGTTGTATAGGTAGACAATTCCCTTTACTCCATAATCTGACACTACTTCCTTTTCTCCTGTCACTTTACAATGATCAATAGATTCTTCTAACATATCAATCATATTGTCATTATCTTCATAAAGGGCCTTTAAACTTACCTGATCCTCATCATCCAATGAATAACTTACACCAAAATAACTGAGCTTTCCTGCTTTCTCATCGGAGCAAACAATAAATTGCTGACTGTCCTCTGTTGTACTATCTACTTCCCATTCATTTGGAATATCCATAAGATAATTTTTATATGTATATGTGCTGTATGTTCCTTCTGCAAAAGCATTCTTCCTTACATCTTCCGCATCCACAGATAAAAGCATTGTTGCGCTATCTTTTTCATAAGTCACGATCAGTTTGTAGCCCTCCACATCGTGTGCCTTGAATGTTTTACTTTTTTTCGAATCATTAACAATAAATCCCTGCTTCCTGCAATCCCTTACATACGCATTATATTCTCCATAGGAAGTCCTATAAATTTTCAGTTTTGTTTTTTGATCATCTGCATGTAAAACCGCTCCGTTTTTAGACTTTGGCTCTGGTATTTTTTCAGTCAGATCATTTTTAGGCCATACATACGTGACTGCATATTGTTCTTTTTCTGTATCTTCCACAATGGCCTCCTTATCTTTTCTTTGTCCATTCCTTATAACAATAAAAATCATCGCTCCTAAAAACAATAGTACACAAATGGTAATAATCCCTATTTTCTTTCTTTTCATTTTTCTTTTCCTCATAAATTATTGTTTATGACAAAGAAAAGGACCTTTCGATCCTTTTCTTCATCCCACCATCATAAAGCAGATCCTATTGGATTTCTGCAAGCTTTTTCACAATACGTGCCTGCACTTTTGTATAGTAGGCGGCATCCGCAGTCGACAGATTATCCGTATCTACGTCATTTAACTTCTGCATGTAATCGGCATATTTCGTCATATAATCCGCATAATCATTTAACATTCCCGCCACATCATCAGAATTTTCATACTTTTTCATAAACTCGATATATTCATCAAAGAAATCTTCATAACTATCCATCATCTTCTTAAAATCCGCATCAACTGCCCCATCTTTCTTTTTAGAACTGGTTTTCTTTTTCTCCTTCTTATCAGTCTTTGAGGAATCTTTGGATGTATCTTTTGCGTTTTCCGAGTCATCTGTTTCTTCCGGCTCCTCTGTTTCTTCCGGCTCCTCTGTTTCTTCCGGCTCCTGCGTATCCTCCGTATCATCGTCCAGGTCATAGATATCTATATTCATTGTCTTTTTCCTTTTATCATAACTCAGCGAGAGCGTATATCCATCTTTATTCTCTGCATCATATGAATCTTCCGTCCCATAATAATCCACATTAAATCCGTTTTCCTTACATGCATTTATATAATCTGCAAACTGTGATTTCGACGTATTAAAAACGTCAATTTCAAAAGAATCTTCTGCATCCAATACAATTTCTCCGTATTTCGATTCCGGAACAGGCAACGATTTAACCAGCGTACTTGTCGGCCAATGATACTCTGTTTCTTTCATCTTCATAGCATTACAACCACTAAGATTTCCCAAAATCATTATTCCACAACACATTACCATCATTAATCTTTTTTTCATTTCTCTTTGTCCTCCCTTTTTTGATCCTGCTTCATTTTTCTCAACACTGCTATATGATCCATATAGGTCTTTTCCACAGTGTTTTCCTCTGTCGGAACCGGTAACATTCCATTTTGCTGCACATATGAAATAAATTCCATCTGCCCGTTCAGCTGTCTGATCTGTTGCCTGAGCCCTCGGATTTTCTTTTCCAGATACTGATTTTTTTGTTTCTCCGAAAGCGTCAGAAGATCTTTGATTTCCTTCAGATCAAGCCCCATTGCCCGATACACCAGAATCTCCCAAAGACGTTCCAGTGCAGCGTCATCATACAGTCGATAATTGTCTTTCGACCGCTGGGCAGGCAATAGTCCTTCATCATCATAAAACTGCAAAGTTCTCTTGCTCACTCCTGCCAGCCGGCTCACTTCGTTTACTTTTTTCATTACGGCCTTTACCTTTCCCCGTACTTTTCAGCATAAACTATCACGCATACGTGACCGCAATACTGATTTCCAGAAATGCCATTTCTTAGGTTTCATAAAGGCCTTTGAAAATTTTGCGAGGTAATATTTCCAGAAATAAAAAAGCTCTGGAAAACATCTGTTTCCCAGAACTTTTTATCCTTTATTATTCATTTTTCTTACAAACCTGCCGGATCAGCTGAATCAGTGCCACCACTGCCAATGCTATATGCCCGTAATCATCACAAGAAAACCCGTCTTTCTTCTTAAAAACCCAGATTTTCATCCACCAGAATAATCTGAAACCGTCCTTTGACCCTGCTGAATCGGGTTGTCAGAATCTGACAGCAGATGCACTGTGGACTTTTACAGTCAAAACAGCTTCCGTTTTTGGAACATGGTGTGTCAATGCCAAATCGCTGTGCATTAATCGGTGCCGCCTCATTCCGCGCACGGTGCAGGGCATCCTCTTCCGATTTTACAACCTTATTCATACCCACGATCAGCAGAACATGCTTTGGTCCATAGGCATACGCAGCCACGCGATTGGCATTTCCATCGATATTGATAAACACTCCATCCTCGCTCATGGCGTTGACGCTGCCTAAAAAATAATCCGAGCTGAATGCTTTCCGCGCAATCTCCTCTTTTTCCTCCGGGGTTTTTACTTTATCCCGGTCATAAAATTCATACTCACCATTGGAAATGGCATCGTAAAGGCCACACTCCTTTACAGAAGTTGCACCGCCCATGTTGATACTGCTGCCCTTCGGGATCAGTTCGAGTGCTTTCTTTACAGCCTCTTCTTTTGTCTCTACATAATATGCTTCCATGTTGCGGGAGTTAAGTGCCGCCACAACACGCGCTCCCAGCTTCTCATTTCTCATTTTCCTTACGTCCATTGTGTAAACCTCTTTTCCAAATAGCTACGCTATGATTTCATACTGCATCAGCTCATATTTGAGTCTGCTTCCCTCCATAATCTCCGGCGGAAGCAATGCCCGCGCCACAAGTTTTAAATCATCACTTTCAATATCTGTCCGCTTTAAATTTGCATAATCTCCATCAATGCTGACCACTTCATAATACCATGTTTCCATATGCTACCTCCATTTTTTATTTCATATAAATCTCACAGACTGCTTAAAGGCGCTACATGAATGTATTTTTTCGCATAGCTATTGATTCCCCGCAGTAATCCGTCTGCTAATTTTTCCATTTTTTTGTCACTGTGATCCGAGCACTGGTTGCCCAGTTCAATATCAACAGAAGGAATTGTACTGTATGAAGTCTGCGTCAGGTCAATCTCCGCAGCTCCTGTCCCGCTTATTTTCACTTTTTTAGAACGCAATCCCTTAATCAAAGCTTTTCCCAGAGCATCATGTTCTTTCCAATAAGAAGCAACCGGTTTTCGGTTTTTCAGCTGTTTCGGAACAGAAGCATAAAAACATCCTTTGTCATAGGAAAGTCCGTCACTGTCCCAATGCAGTGCAATATGACAATCTGCTACATTATTACATATAACCGTGCGCGCCACATTATCCAATTGCACATCCTTTCCATCCCGGACCATGAGCACATCATACCCCTCTGCCAGCAGTTTCTTTTTCAGAACCCGTGCCATACGAAGCGTCACATCACGTTCTGCCGTTCCGTCCCGAAATGCCATTCCATCTGAAACCGCCACTGCTTTCACAGAGCCTGCCGCTGTCGTTCCTCCGGTCACCTTTGCAGAGCCATCCGGATGACACAGCGTTTTGACCGATGAACCGCCTTTCGTCCCATGTCCCGCATTGACTGCAATCACAATGTCCTTCCGGTTCTTTTTCGCCTTGTACATAACGGCATAGCCCGATATAATTCTGGCATGATCCGCATATTTCCAGGAAGAGTCCAGATAAATTTTCTCCTTCCCCTTCGCATATCCGCATATCGGGAAACTGATGACCATCAAAAATACAATTAGAAATACTATCCCCTTTTTCATATACACTCCTCTTTCTAAACATTCGACAGTTTTTATCCCCCTGTAGGAGCAAAATATCTTTTCACTGTCTTTACTCTACCTCATTTTTTATGGTAACACAAGACAAAATCCCCGTGTCGTTGCATTTCAGTGCCTTTAAGAGTATCATTACCATGATACGAATTTTAGGAGGATAAATTTATGAAATTAAAAACAAGACAAATCACTGTTACAGCAATTTTACTCGCAATCTGCATTGTAAGCCAGTTTTTCAAAAATCTGAATGTATACATCACAGGCCCGATCATCAATGCCGCTCTGATTTTAACCACGGTATACGCTGGTCTGGCCTGTGGCATCATTTTAAGCGTGATCACTCCAATCACTTCCTTTTTCATCACCGGAAGCCCGATTATGGCAGCCATTCCTGCAATGTTCCCATGTATTATGATTGGAAATATCATTCTCGTTCTGGCAGTTGCCCTGCTCCGCAGTAAATTCGGTAAAAAAGCCGGTTTGCCCGTATCCATTGTAATTGGCGCTGTATTAAAGGCTCTGTTTATGGGAATTTTGATTTCTCTTATCATTCTGCCGAATATGCTCCCGGCAAAAATGCAGCCAATGTTACATGTCCTGCAGCTTCAATTTTCTGTCACACAGTTAATTACCGCTCTGATCGGCGGGGTATATACTATCATCATTCTTGCGGTACTGCGTAATACCTCTCTTGGTGAGCAGGCGTAATCCCACATTACATAAATTAACGCCCCGGCAGCTACAACTACCGGGGCGTTTTATGTACCTCTCCAAAGTACCAGTTCTTTTTATTTTCTTTGTTTATTCTACATTTTTCAAAGCCTGATCCATCGGAATCTTCTTGATTCTCTGGAAATCAAATACCATAACAATCAGATATCCGATCAGCACAAATCCAAACATTTTTGCATAACCAATCGGTGTTACGCGAAAAGTGAACCAGCCGCTGTAGGAAAAGAGCATCATCCGCCATGCCGCGGCCATAACAAGTGTTCCAAGAATCACACTGATGAGATCCGCGATTACAACCACAATACTCGTCGAAAGCAGATACAGACTCGCGATCTCTTTGTTTTCGTATCCAAGGATTTTTGTCATGGAAATCGCATTTTCATTCTTCTCAATAATCAGTTTCGTCAGAAGATAGATCATAACCGCAGCCAGAAGAATACAAAGAATCTGGAAATAATTCATGTACGATCCCATCGAATGGTCAAGCTGATCTGCCATCTTTGTAATATCTCTTATCGTAATGGTCGTTGCAATATTTTCCTCATCAATATCTGTAATCCTGCTGTCGGATAAAAATCCACTGAATTCATTTTCCTTTAAGTCAAATACTTTTCCGTAATTGTCAATCGACATAAAGAGCGCAAGACTTTGGGACTTGTCATAAAATCCCGCAACTTTAAACTTGTAAGATTTGTTTTCATACTTTTCATCCAGCGATACCGTATCGCCAACGGTAAGTCCATACTTGTCAGCAAACGAAGTGGAAATATAAACTTCATTTTTCTTGAGCGAACTTAACTTTTTGATCTTTACATAGTTGCTGTTGTCCGCGATTCCATATACCGAGATCTCCTCATCAAGCACATCACTCTTTTTTACGAGTGAGGTCATGTCAAACTTCTCCGCATCTTTATTTTCTGTCGTAATCCGTTTATTATCGTCATCCTCATAGGATTTAAGCACATACTGGTATTTTGCAAACATCATGCCATCCGTGTTGCTCTTATAATAATCAAGCGTATCCGGCATGCCCACTGCCATGGCCAGCATGACCATGATAAAGAAAATACCGACAAATAAAATCAGGTAATTTGTGACATTCTGGAACATGATCCGCAGGCGGAACCGGCCAAAAAAGCTCCATCCCGGCAGACGCATGGCTTTTTTATTCTTTGTCTTTTTCAGGTCATGACGCAGAAACTGCAGTGGTGTATGCTGCATCATGCGCACGATCACAATCAGGTTGACAACCAGCATCAGGATCACCGGAACCACCGTGGTCTTAAAGAATGCATCCGGATTCCAGATCGTGTAATACGTTGGCAGACTGTAACTGTTGTAATACATCGACACAACAATATTTTTAAACACCGTATAGCCGAGTATATTTCCGACAATCGCAGCCAGCAGTGTTACAATAACCGGCATGGACAGATAGTGCCGCACCAGCTCTCCCTTCGTGTAACCGGACGCGCGCAGCGTTCCGATCGCGGAGGACTCTTTTGCAATCGTATTGCTGATCGTCACGGCAAAGATAAATGCGATGATTACCACAAGGATATCCAGCAGCACACCTCCCATGGCTTTGTCCGATCCCATATCATCGGTTGCAAAATTGATCGCCGGATTTCCATATTTCGGTGTGTAATCTTCGAGCTCATTGTCCGCAACAACCACCTGTGTGAGCAATGCACGCATAAAATTATCAGAGCGTGTTTTTTCCCCGGCCTCATCCGCAGGCTCCGTTTCATATTTCCATGCATAAGTATAGTGAATACTCTTGTGCAGCCGGTCGAAACCGTCCTGTGTCACCATTGCCACATCAAATTTCAGTGCATCAAACATCAGATCTGTGGTCTTTTCATGTAAGGTGGAGTAATTGGCATACGCAAGCAGTCCCACAACTTTATAAGTCTCTCCGGAAACTGTGACGGTATCTCCCACCTTTATTCCTACATTGTCGGCGTGCATACGGTCAATGGCAATTTCATCCGCCTTCTGTGGAAAACTTCCCTGCAGCATACATGCCAGGTTGATATCCTTTGTCTTTGCAAATACGCGGATCGTTCCATCCTTTTTCCCATCGTTATTATAATCTTCTTCCTCATTTCGGAAAAAGTTTTCATACAATGTTGTCTTTGTTGCCTTAAAATCCGCTTTTTCACCTGTCTCAATTGCCGAAAGCAAGGTGGCATCTGCCTGTTTTTTTAACTCAAAATGACCGTCTTCCTGTTTGTATTTTGTCACGCCTTCGTTTGCCGAAGTAATCATACTCTCGTTTGCCACATACATACCGGACACAAAGCCGATCGTGAGCACAAGAAACAGGAATACAACCAGATATTTTTTCCAGTCCCCGATCAGTTCTTTCGGTATTCTCCTGATCAGGGGATTTTTGATTTTTTTCATAGCAGCCCCCTTACCATTCCAGATCTTCCGCGGATACCTTGTTTGTATTGATGTCGTTGTGGCGCACCGCACCGTCACGGAGCTTGATCACATGGTCTGCCATATTTTTGATGGCCTCGTTATGCGTTACCATAATGATCGTGTTGCCGTATTTTTGATTGACCTCCTCGATCAGTTTTAAGATTTCCTTGGACGTATTGTAGTCAAGTGCTCCCGTTGGCTCATCGCAGAGCAGGATATCCGGATTTTTTACAATCGCACGGCCGATGGAAACACGCTGCTGCTGGCCGCCGGACAACTGGTTCGGCAGTTTGTAGCGGTGCTCGTAAAGTCCGAGCGTATGTAACAGATCATCAATATCAAGCGCATTGTCTGACAGATACGCTCCCACTTCGATGTTTTCCTTCACGTTTAGATTTCCAATCAGATTGTACATCTGGAATACATAGCCGAGATGCTTTCTGCGGTACTGTGTCAGCTTTTTCTCACTCATATCCTCTAACTTATCGCCGTTGATATTGATGTAACCGGAATCGGCGTTATCAATGCCTCCGATGATATTGAGCAGTGTGGATTTTCCGGAACCGGATGGTCCTAACAACACACAGAACTCCCCTTTTGCAACGGAAAAATTCATGCCGCGCAGGACTTCCTGACGCGTCTGTCCGCTTCCGAATCCTTTCTTTAAATCTACAATTTCCAAAAACTTCTTTTCTTCTTCTGACATAGAAACTCCCTTTCTTTTTGGTTTTATTTTTCATACTAATATTAGTTTTATCTAACCTCTGGTTCTTTTTTTAGGTCTCCCGCAAAAAGCGAAAGACCTGTGCTTCTTTTCTAAACCTTTTGTCCAAACGCGGACGATCTGTGCTTCTTTTCCCGACCTTCCGTCAAAACATGCGGACAGCCTACGGTCTGACGAGTCCGTACCAGCCTGCCAGCAGATATTTTACGCCTTTTTCCGCAAACCGCAGTGCTTCTTCCTCGTCATCCATGTGCGTTACCATAAATATAAACATATCGATCTGTGAATGGGACATCCAGTGTACAACGCTTTGTTCCACCATCGGCACATGGTAAGCTTTGCACATCGCTTCACAGATAAATGCATTGTGCTCATCCATCTGGTCGACCAACCGGTCCGGCATATGTTCCATGCTTGATCCCTGCGCTTTTGTCAGCACTAAAAGCACTTCATCCCGGTAGGTGTACAGTTCATGGACAACCTGTGCGACTGCTTCAAAATCGCTGCTGTCATCATGCTCTTTTGCCTTGCCGCTCTCCATCTCCCTGACTTCAAAAGAAAAATGCTCCCGCAGAATTTCATTGAGCCGATCCATAAAATTTCCTACCACCTCACAGAACAGATCGTCCTTGTCCTGAAAGAAAAAATACAGTGCCCCTGTGGTCACACCCGCCTTCTGGCAGATTCCGCGGAGAGACGCCCCCACAAACCCTTTTTCCATAAATTCTTTTTTGGCACATTGGATCAGGTGTATCTTCGTCTCGCTGTCATGTATTTTTTTTCCTGCCATGGTACGCTCCCTGTAAATAAAAATGTAACATAACGTTGTTATGTTAGATAACACCGTTATGTTACATCATTCCCATGTCTATGTCAATAGAAAAACTTATGCATTTTTCTGTTTGTGTTTATCATAAGCTGCAAACATGCCGGCAAGCAGTGTTCCGGAAATAGAATGCCAGGTGCAGGAAACTGCGCAGATGATCGCAGACTCCGGTGTTGCGGAAAACTGTGCGGTCGTTGTGGCAAGGTTTGTTGCCAGTCCCGCATTCTGCATGCCAACTTCGATGGCAATGGTTCTCTTTTTGGCGGTATTCATGCCAACAAGTTTTCCTGCTCCATAACCAAGCAGATAACCAAGTCCATTGTGAAGAAAAACAGCTACAAAGATTACAGCTCCGGACTGGAAGAACTTCGCGCCCTGGGAAGATACCACACCACCGACAACACACGCCAGCCCCAGTACTGCCACACCCGGCATAATTTTCTGTAACTCACTGAACATTTTCTTTTTCCCCAGCAGATAGTTTAAAAGGAAGCCCAGTGCTACCGGAAGAATAACCGTTTCCACAATGGAAACAAGCATTGGCAGTGCCTTGATGGAAATATTGGTTCCGCTTGCCAGAAGAGAAACCATAAGTGGTGTCATGATCGGGGAAAGAATCGTGGATACGGTTGTCATTCCCACGGAAAATGCCACATCTCCACCACAGAGATACGACATGATATTGGATGACACGCCGCCCGGACAACAACCTACCAGAATGAGTCCCAGTGCAATGCCGGCAGGAAGATGCAGCACTTTCGTCAGTGCGAATGCCAGAAACGGCATAATCAGATACTGTGCCAGTGCACCAACACAGATATCGAATGGTCTCTGTGCCAGAATCTTAAAATCCTGCGTTGTCAGTGTCAGACCCATACTGAACATAATAATACCGATGATGATCGACTGACTTGTAAACTTATTGGAAACCGGATCGGTAAATAACTGATGGTTTACCCATCCCATCATTTCCGGAACGATAAATGTTACTACCGCAATTGCAATTACCACAATTGATGTGTAGTCCGATAACCATTTGCTGAGTTTTTGTAGTGCTTTCATAAACTTTTCCTCCTTGGTCTGTTCACTGAAAAACGAATTCAGACATTAAAAAAGCCCCTTCCCAGATACTACTCTGGAAAGGGACGAATAAAATCCGCGTTACCACCCTGATTCCACAGAAAAACTCTGTGACACTTCACATACCAACATATGCTATCCCATAACGGAGGAAACCGGCGAAGTTTACTCACAGTTGTCTGCTTTCAGCCCGCTTCTTAGAGAGGATCATCCATATCCGGCTACTACCTGTTCGCACCACCCACAGGCTCTCTGAAAATAACGATAAGATACGATGCTGTTCTCGTCAACGAATTTCGGTGAACAATATTTTCTTTATGTTGCCTATTATAGACTCCTGACAAAATATGTCAAGAGAAAAATTTTCCATCATCTGCTTTTCTGATTGACCTCCACGTTTGTTCTTATGGACCATACATTACATCTTTTTCTCTATATGTCCCCACAACTTTTCATCAGTCTTTTTCAAAATGCTGGTAATCCTTCGAATGTGTCCAGTCCCCACCCCAGGTAAATCCATATCGGGTAAAAAGCTTGTAACACAGATCATCGTGATCGATCTTGTGCGGAAAATCCCCACTCCGGTCAACATACGCTTCTGCGTTTGCAGGCTCAATCGACAGCTTTCCGTTGACGGTTTTTACATAGGGGTTATAAAGTGTATTGATGTCAACTGCCATGCCCAGACCGTGTTTTGAGATTGTTGTCGTGTGGGAAATGAAACGGAAATTAAACGCAGAGGAATTGTTATCGCTCATGGATGCCTCATCATCCGCATCGTATTCATCCACCAGCCGGACTTTTTCAATGGGATATTCTGCCTCATACAACTGCCTGAAAATGGCAAGGACATCCTCTGCAATGGCTTTATTTACCACAAGTTCTCCCTCTTTTGTCTGACCGTCAAACCCCATGTGGAGCACATGAAGATAGCGGAGATCTTCCCGCGGTACGGTACAATCTGCCTTGTATGATTTTCCCTGCATCTTCTCAAAAATGTCGTCCGGGATTTTGGAAATGTAGAACGCTTCCTCTGTGATACTTTTCCCGGTACGGTCCGCATTTTCAACACTTTGTTCTTTCTGCGTATGATCCGGTTCGTTCATGTTTTGTTTTTTCTCACTCAGTTCTGTCCCTGAAGTCCTGTGATCCTGTTCTTTTTCACTGTTCTCCTGATCCGCAACCTCAGACTTTTTTGTGCTTGATTTTTCCGGATGCCGGATCAGACGGCTTCCGGTTACGACTGCGGCGGCTGCAAGTAACACGGCCGCAGTAATGATCATTCCTTTTTGTTTTTTCACCAGTTTCTCCTTACTGACACGTTTCCCTTTTCTGTAAACATAAAAATTCATCCGCTTCAACATGATAACACCGCTAAGCCTACGCTATCGAAAAAAGTGTCATGTGAAAGCCCGAAGGCCGCATTTCTGCACGGATGAATTGTGTATATTTTAGCACTGATTTTTGGGATTTGCTATATTTTCATAACAAAAAATGCATTTTTCTTTTAATGCACCCTCGAAAAATAATCCATCAGAATTCCCTTAATATGATTATACCTTCTGGCATAAGAATTCTCCACCCGTATAATCTCCATATTGTGTGCCTCACAGATGGCATTTTTCTTCCGGTCGCGCTCCTGCACCACCGCATCCTCAAAATGCTCTTTCCCGTCAAGTTCGATTGCCAGAACCGGCAGTTCCTTTTTTCCCTGCTTTTCGTACACAACAAAATCAAAGCGCCCCATATAAAACAGATCATCATATGTCATGTTGTCCTGAAACACCTGCGATATGGCAACTTCTTTGTGAATCACATACTTACTCTGGGAAAGCCAGATATTTTCGAGCGCATGCGTCAGGTTTTCAAGAAATGCATTTTCGGTAGCAGTAGAAAACGGCTGGATGCCAAGTGCACGGGAACTGATATGTTTTTCCGTGATCTCTGACTTCCCGTTGGTTTTGATGTACTGCGCAAGTTCATAAAGATCATCGTCTGCCTGTCCTGCATGCAGACGCTCCAGTTCTTTGCTGTCTGCGAGCAGAACAAGTTTGTCTTTCGCCCGTGAGGTTGCAACATTGATCAGTTCCTTATTGTTTTTCAGCCACTGATAGGTACCGGCATTGGTGCGGTCGGACAGTGCCGTGGAAAAAAGCACCACATCCTTTTCATCTCCCTGAAAAGCATGCACCGTTCCACAGACTAAATTTTCGAGGTGGTTTTCTTTGATCGCCTGCTCGATCAGTGCCCGCTGGTTTACAAACGGTGTGATCACCGCGATACTTTTGTCCGTGTTCTGCTTCGCGTATGCAATGACCTCGTCTGCTTCCGCCGGAGATGTATTTTTGATCTCGGCACGATCGCTTTTTACATCTACATAGACAAGCGGCTCCGGCTCTTTGCTTTTTGAACAGATCTGCAGTTTGGAATTGTAATATTTTTTATTGTTAAATCCAATAATTTCTCTGTTGCAGCGGTAATGGCTGCGCAAAAGCACTTCATCACTCACCGCATCACATGCCAGATACGTTTTGTAAACCGAATTCTTTCTGTAATCATATTCTTCTGCCACATGATATCGCCGTCGCAGCTTGCGGTTGGTCAGTTCTCCGAGCAGAATAACCGGATTCAGCTGCTGCGGATCTCCCACAAGCATCAGTTTCTCTCCACGGATAATCGGGACAAGAGAGATCGCAACGTTACACTGGCTGGCCTCGTCCATAATAGTCATGTCAAACAACGGCTCCGGTTCCCCGATCTTATGTGCCGATATGCAGGTAGTGATAATGATTGGAAAAACACGCTGCAGCTTCTTTACATTTTCGGATTTCTGCATGTATTTGTTGAATGCCCGCGCCTGTGTCTCTGGATTTTCTCCAGAATCTAAAATCTCCCGCAGTTCCTGATATTTGGGTTCTTCGAGTGTCTTGATATAACGCGCAGACGTATAAAATAAATACTGATAAAATTCTTCTTCGTTGCGGTCGAGAAGCTGCAGAGCATCCGAATCGGAAATTTCGCCAATCTGGTGGATTCTCTGATCGAGCCTCTGCATCTGGTATCCCTGCAGGTCCATCTGAAACGGGAGCAGGTTCATGGCATTTTTGATATGTTCCTGATATTCCATCAGATGCGAAAGTGTCTCTTTCCGCTCCTTTAAATCCAGAATTTCCTCATACTCTTTCAGTCTCGCAGAAAGACGTTTTGCACGGTCAACCCGGTCATCCTTGCGCTTATCGAGCGTGGATGTATATATTTTTACGGTCTGCACCTGATTGCGCAGGCGGTTGATGTAGCTGATTGCAGCTTTAACTTTGTCTATATTTCCAAGCCGCAGTACCGGAAACGGAATGGTCTGTCCATGGTACTCAAGATGTGTCAGTTTTTCAAATACATTGTCGATTGGAACGTTATTGTAGGACGCAAATAAAACGGTCGTATTGTTAAAAAACGCCGTTATTATCGTGTTGATGATCGTATTTGTTTTTCCCGTGCCCGGTGGCCCCTGTATGTAGGCAAGCGGATATTTCATGGCGTTGTTGATCGCCAGCAGCTGATCCAGATTGATGTTCTGATTGATCAGTGCAATCGGATACGCCTTGGTGCGGCGCGGCCGTTCTAACAATTCCCCGAAGAAGGCTTTGACTGGATAAGTAACCTGCTGCTTTTCAAACATATCAAGTATGGCTTTGTACTCGTCATGCAGATTCAGCACTACATCCATCCCAAGCCCCAGCACATACGGCATATCATCTACGACCGGCTTTTGCCCGCCATGACCGGTAATCGCATCTTTGATTTTTTCCAGATTGTTTTCAAAATCTTCCAGCAGTTCGTACTCGTCCGCATCCAGAAATTTACGCGCATTTTCTGTCTGTCCGTCAATGCCAAACTGTGTGCAGACTGTGATATCTTCATCCGGCTGAAACACTCTGTTTTTCACATCAAGGTTCAGGTTCCGGTATGCCAGAACATATAGCCCCTTCGCCGTGTGAATACTCAATACATTGAGTGCCAGTTTCTTAATTCTTAAATTGGTGCTCTTTTTCTTTTCGTGAGACAGGGAATACTGGAAATTTGACACGACCTCCTGAAACTGCTGATCGTTAAGTGCATACCGTCCGTTTTTCACACGATCCCCATCGATATAATGGATCAGATCATAATCGGTGATGTAAGGTGTCGTATCCATGCGGTTACACAGTTCCAGATAATTTAGTATTTTCAGATTTGCAGAGCTGGAAAAAATAGTTTTATAACGCTCCGGATGCATCTCGATATCTTCGATCAGCTGCCTGTTTTCCGGACAGTACGTTCCTTCAAGGACTTCCGTGGACAGAATGGAATCCACAAAAATTTTGTCATATTCCCCCAGTGTATACATTCCGAGGTGCAGACCATCTACTTTGAGGGTACGTTTTGCCGGATCAAGATCACGGATTCCAATCCAGTATTTTGTAATCTGATCCGCTTTGTTCCGATATTCGATTTTCAGCCACTTTCCCTCATGAATCGCCCGGAAAATGTCCCTGCAAATCTGATTCATACTATGCTCCGTCCTGTTTTACATGATATCTCTATCATTCATTATGATGTTCGGACAGAACCTTTGTCAAGCAAATCCTCAATTCCCCTTGCTGCTCAAAGGATTACTTCTTGTTTCAAAAAACTGATTGTTATCTATGCGTGCGCGGTTTTTGTCGTTGTACATACTGCTCTGCCGGATTGCGGCATTTTCTTTTTCCTGTTCCGGTGTGTTCTCCGCAAAATGTTTTGGTCCTGCGGTAACCGGATCTGCATCCGTTCCTACAAGCATCGCTGATTTATCCGTATAATTTTTGGGTTTCATGACATACCTCCAACTTTTTTGTTAGTATGTCCGTTCTTTATCCTCTCCACTCTCGTAAGTAAAAGTTTGTAAAAACTTCCGTAACCGTTCTGTCTTCGGATTCTCGAAAAATTCTTTCTTAAATCTTCTTCTAATGGAATATCGTACTCTTTCTCAATTATATTTAGCTTCCCGCTTTGTGTAAGACTCTTTGAAAGCAATGCCCTCAACAGACGATGTAATTCATGCTTTTCATCCTGACGAGGTAACTTCTTTGCCAATCCAATCAAAACAATATTAAGCATATCCTGCTTAATATCATCATATCTTAGTTCCTGCCTTTGAATACTTTAACGCTTCCTTGCAATATACAGACTGATTTACAATCCAAATCAGGCACACTACAAGAGAAGGTAAGAATCCTATGCCCAAAACAAGTGCACTTCTGCTAAACTGTTATTCATAACCAAACCTCAACCTCCTTATCAAACTTGAATTTATCGATTTCTTTATTATCTAATCTGTTAGTAATCTATCCAACAGCATCTGCCTATTATTTATAAACATTTCTGTTACCTGGTAACTCTCTGTATCCTCATATTCGCACAGATGTATGCGTCCATTATCAAAACAATAGATATCTGCATCTGGTATTCCTAACAAAATTGGCGAATGCGTAACTATAATAAACTGTGCTCCCTCTTTTGCACATCTGTATATTTGCATCAACAATGTAAGCTGTCTCTGCGGCGATAATGCAGCTTCTGGCTCGTCAAAAAGATACAAGCCATTTGGATTCATATTATTCTGTGCTAATGCGAGAAAACTCTCTCCATGTGATTTTTCATGATATTTAGCAGAAGGATGTGTAATATCTGCATATTCTTCTTCCTGCGTTGCAACATTATAAAAGCTTTCTGCCCTAAGAAAATATCCCCACTTTTCCTTCCGATAGCCTTTGGCAATTCTTATCGCATCACACAACTCTGAATGTGTATCATGCGTAGAAAAAACATAATTCTTCGTTCCACCCTCAGGATTAAAACCATGTGCTACGGCAAGTGCTTCCAATAAAGTTGATTTACCGCTGCCATTTTCCCCTACAAAAAAAGTAATTGGTTTGTTAAAATCAAGTTTTTCAACTCCCTTAAAAGCCCTGATTCCCTTCAGATAACTATCCTTATCAATTTTATCCCAATCAAATATTACTCCTTGTATGAATTGATCATTCACCTAATCACCTCCTTGTAAAAAACACTTTCTAATCCCCATCTTCTTGCCCTTTAGACAAGAAGCATTCTTCACCTTCAGTTCGGTCAATCTCGATTTGCATTCCCTTTCATTTTAATAGAGCTTTGCACCTGCTGGAATGTGGTCATCAACCATCTCAGTTCCTGCTTCTTGGTCAAATGGTTATAGAACTGCACCACATCAGAATACTTAATCTCTGCTATATTTCGCTTTCCAAGTGTATCCCGGATAAATCGGTCATACATATAAAGATAATTGCTCTTGGTCGTTGGTTTCAGATTGTTTTTGAGACTCATGTAGCTGTCAAATACAAAATTTACTGTAGCCTTTCCGGCAACATAAATATCCAGACCGTCCATCTGATCTTTCATGAGCTGTGCTTCTTTTTCCCGAAGTGTTACAAGGTCTTGTGCATAAACATATTTACGTCTTCCGATAGGATCCGTATAAGTATATACATATCTCTCGTCTGAACGTCTCTGTGATTCACCTTTCCGCAGAACTCTGCCCCGCAGATCTTTTCTTGTCTGTGCCATATTCAGTTTTATTCTACAAATCCGACAGTGAAATTCGGTCGTAAGCGCCATTTTTCTTATCTTCCGGATGTGGCTCCAGTCCGATAATTGTAATATCTTTCTGGTCTGGTCCATAAACCCAGTACATCCTCATTGCGCCACTGGTTTTATTTTCCAGATATGATTGCCTCACTTTCATTCCATAACGTCTGGATAATGGCTCTATTTCATGGGTTTGAAGACTCGGATAACCCGGATCAGCCGACAACAGCTTTAAAGCCTTTCCCCATTTTTTATACAACTGTTCTTCCTTCTTTTTTATATTACCGGAACGATATTTCTCCTGCAGATCTAACCAAAGTTCCTGCATTTCAGGAATTCCCATTCGTATATTAAAATTCATCTCTTATTCCTTTTAAAAATCTGACAGGTCAATAGCCGGGGAAACATCGCCTCTCTTAAAGTTACTTACTGCACGATCCATATCTGCCAGAGTTCTGGCTGAAATGCTCTCTGGCACTGCCAGTTCCCGAGGTTCCAGAATAATGCAGCCATTTCCGTATTCTTTGACATTATAATACTGATAAGCAGCTCCTCTGAGAGTAATTCTTTTTTTGTTATCCAGATGGGCAACATAATCTTTTATTGCTTCCATTATCAACACCTCCTACGCAAGCATTTGTGTGGGAAATCCCACCTCTTGTTATTATAATACGCTTTTCTATATTTTCTGTCAATCTACCTTTACTTACTCCTGATACTTGAAAAATGGTATCGCCCATGCCATCCTCCGCAGTCTTATAAATTACATTGAATGGTTCGATATCTTCCATTGTCTCTATCTTATGGGTCTGAAGATAATTGATGGATTTTGCAAACTCTTGTAAGTTGGAGAGATTCTTCCCTCTCCGTTTCATCTCCGCATAGAAATTTGGGAGCAGTGGTCTGCCCTGCGTTTTCTTATCATAATAATCTTGCAAGCTTTCCAAAAGTGTCGGATTCTGCCTGCGATCCAGTTCGTCCTTCATTTCCTCATACGCTGTCTTCATCCACTGAATGGATTCTTTCAGAGAAATAAACATCTGGTTGAACTGCCGGATAGCTCGGTTCAGTTCCCCAATCACAGTTTTAATTCCCTTTTTCTCCATTGCCCGGACTTCATACCCTTCATGGATCGTCGGAATCAGATCAATTCCCTGCTCTTTGTAAGAGCGGTGATCAATTCTTGCTGCCATGTGACATTCCCGGAATTTTTCGTTCACTTTCTCTGTCCAAGCTCTTCTCCATTCCTTTAAAAGTTGTCTGTAAGTTCCTGTACTTTTTGTTTCTCTGTTTGATTATCTGCCATAGATTACCTCCATTTTTGCATGACAAAAGGCAGCCCACAATGGACTGCCCTAATAAAAGAAAAAGTAGCAAATCGTTTAAAACCATAATTTTCATAAAAAGAAAGCAATTTTTCTTTATTCTCTGCTTCCACAAATGCTACCATACCACCAACCTGATACTGTAAAATCTGTGTTTGCCTGATTGCTGCTTCGAGCAACTCCTGTCCTGTTATTCTTCCTTTTGCCTTATCATTAAAATTCTTTCCGAGCTGGGCAATCAGATAAGCTGCTAAATTATAAGTCTGCTCACTCTTATCTATTTCGCTAAACCTTAATCTGAATTTCTTTCCTTTTGCAAAAGGAGTGAATAAAGCCTTTCCCTCTTATTCACTCCCTCATATACATAATTTGTTTAAGAAATTACTGCATTCTGTCTCCTGTATGTATCATTATCTTTCTGGCTTAACTGCCCCTCAATCTGAGCCAGCTTTTTCTCCAATACCTTAGCCTTTTCTTTGTCTCCCGCCGCAGCCTTTATCTGCTGTTCAAGCTGTTTCTTTTCCTCTTTGAGCTTCTCAATCTCTCTGTCAACATTATCTGTATTTGTCGTACATTTCTCTGCCTGTTTCGCTGGCTCCTCCTTTGGTTGAACATCTTTCGCCTTTGCCGCTCTCTTAGGATCATCATACATCACTTTTGGATTACCGTTTTCATCCTGTCCTAAACGATACAGACCACTGGGCTTGCTGCTGGATTTTTCACTGCTGATATACTCGTCCTTTGGAATTGGAACCCCCTCACTTTTATCTTCCGCCCTCTGCTCTTGTGAAGTTCTTTTTACTTTATCCTGCTCTGTCTGTGCCCTTTCTAAATACTCATTTTTGTAATCCTTATAATTACCGCTTATTTCCATTGACATAAATCGTCCTCCTTTACTTTGTTACAATTAAATATACCTACAATTTTCTATTCGTCATTCATATAGCTGTTTTTAACAAACTTGTTGTGAAATGCTTTCTGATTGTTGCGGAATGATTAAAAGAACACTTAAAGTAAATTTTTCTCCATCTGTTCTTACTTCCATAGCTCCATGATATTTTTCTGCAACTGCTTTTATGTTGGCAAGTCCGGTTCCGCTGCGAAGGCTCCCTCTCCCACTGTAACTATTACTTATTTCAATCAATAGAAAATCACCCTGCACTTTTCCCGTTACATGAATATATTTTTGTTCGTCATGGTTCATTCGATTGCAGGCTGAAATAGCATTATCTAATGCATTAGAAAAAATAATACAGAAGTCAATATCAGCAATTCCACATGGATATGAAGCAATAAATGAACATTGCACCACTATCTGATTGTTTTTAGCTATTCCCAATTTATTTCCAATCAGAATATCAAGTACAGGATTATTAGTGCTTACCGGAAATGACATATCCGCTGTTAAATTTTCCATATCACTCATATACTTCAATGCGGCATCTATATTCCCATTCTGTACCAATTCTTTGACAATGGATATATGATTTTTCACATCATGCCGAAATGATTTTGTTTTCTCATAACGTATTTTTGCTTCCTCCACATACTGATTCAAAGAATGTTTTTCCAATTCTAACAGTGATAACTCTCTGCTTAATTTGAAACTTTCCATCAATTTTTTGTAAGAAAACATGATACAAAACAGACTGGCTATCCCTAATATCTGTATAAACAGTATTGGAAATGGACTTATGCCAGGTAAACTGCCATCTGCTTCTATCGTAATGGTATCTCCATAAATATTTAAACTAATATATTCACTCGCTAAAAAAATCAATAAAGTCGGTATTAAAATCATAAGAGCATATTTTGTCCTAACTGTTTCATCATATAAAAAATATTTATTTATAACCTGATAACACAAAACAGATGTAACAAGAGCTATAATGCTACTTATTATCATAAAGAAAAAGCTAACTGCTTTAGGGTTCTCCAAAAATAAAATGGAGATAAAATACACGATACCGAATTAGAAATTCCATAGCATAAGTGCATTATTTCAATCATTACAACCGCATATAAACCGACAAATATATTATATGTTTTACATATAAAAAATCCCCCTGCCATCAACAGCAGAACATATACCAATAACTCCATAATACTGCCATCCGTAAAAATCCTAATAACAGCAATTCCAAAAATAGCAAACAATATATAATAAATAAACTTTACCTTTTTCTTAAGAAATCTGGTAAAGAAATGAAAAACTGTCAACATTTCAATGCTTCCCATAACATATACATTGAAAATATCTAATCCATCCATTCTTTCACACTCTCCGTTCCTTCATATATTTCAAAACAACACTTGAAAATTCTTTGCTCCGTAAGCGTGATACCGGTATCGTCTGATCATTTATCATATATGCCATTCCATTTTTATAACTTTTCAAATAGCTCAAATTAATTAAATAACTTCTATGACATTTGAAAAATCTCCCATCCAGTTTTGTTTCAAGATTTTCAATTTTGTCATAGTAATCAATAACTTCTCCCAACTTTAAATGCAGATATATTTTTCTGTCTATAATTTCACAAAAAACGATGTCATCAAAGGAAATAATATTGCTCTCGTATCCTTTCTGAACAAGCAAGTTTGCTTCATTGGCATTTTGCATGGAAGCAAATAATCTCTCCATTTTTTTGTCAAAATATTCTTCTTCAATTGGCTTTACCAGATAATCATATGCCTGCACTTCAAAAGCCTGAAATACCATTTCCTTTAAAACGGTTATAAAAATCAGGTAGCCTTTATAATTCTTACTACGCAGCTTTCTTGCAGTTTCCATACCATCTATGCCATCCATTTGAATATCTAAAAACAAAATATCTATACTTTTGTTGTATCTTAGTAATTCCTCGCCACTCCAAAATTGTGAAATTTTTATTTCTACATTTTTTCTGTGAAAAAAATCAAGTGCCAGCTTTTTAACTTTATCTGATATGTATTTTTCATCATCACAAATTGCAATGTTAATCACATGACCACCTCTTTTCTTAAATTAGTTATTTTAGCATCTATCATCAAATGAAACAATTATAATGCTTTGGAATGTAATTGTAATGTTGTGTAATGCCGAATAGCTCAATAAGTATATAAACGAATCTAAATTTCTCGCTTAATATCGTGTGAATTAATTTTATCTATCCTTAACCTTGCCTGTTCCCTCTGTACCAAAACTATAGTTTTCCAAACACCGACACACCCTTTGGGAGTGTCGAAAACAACCATAGCAAGCACTGCCTGTGTCATGACACAGGCGAAATTTTTCACATTCAGCCTGCCGACTGAACGGAACAAATTTCCATAGGGAAGTATCCCTAATCTTAATCAGTATCTCGGACGAACCACGCCGCCTGATGCTGCACAGGAGCAGCTGAAAAAAAAGAATACTCCAAACCTGTAAATGCGCAAAAAAATAGAGGTGCGCAAGACACCCCTATTTCCTAAACCTCTTGCAAAATCTGCAATAGTGGTTTATAATCAGGTTAGAAACCGAAGGATATTAGCGTGTCCAACGGTTGCACAATCGGAAACTTATAAAGCGTTAAGTTTATTAACGGATTACAGGCTATCCTCTATTGCGAGTAGAGGATAGCCTTTCCGTTTATTTGCGGTTATGTTTATTGTCTATGTATGTCAAGGCTGCAAATACAACCAATAAAAGCGTAAGCACTTCTAAAGTATCCATACCGACCTCCTTTCCGTCTCCAGAAAGGACAACCGCAAGACTATCCCTACTTGCTCTAATCTGACTGAAAATATTATATCATTTCGTGTCGAATAATACCAGCACCACTTACGATATTTCCTCTGCCGGTTCCAATACCACCCCGGCAAATTCCTCATCGCTCATGTTCTGGAGCTTTCCTAACACCTGCTCTGCAAGCTCCTCCATATCGCTGTCCTTTATGTGCGGCATTACCCGTCTGAGGTCCTCCATCAGCTCTGTCTTGCTTCACTGGCATTGATCATGTCAAGCAGGGTGGTAAAATTCTGTTCTTCCTCCACACACTCATACCAGATATATCCGATATGGGCTGTGTAGTAGAGCTTTTCGGCTTTCACCCAGAAATCTTCACCGGATTGCAGTCTCTCTCCTTTGGTGTTTAAGATAATTGTGTTTACGAGTTTCAAAATGTCCTTTTCACTCCGGATATAAGCGAAAGGATTGTAGTGCATTGATTTTTTAAAGTTAGTGGTGTTCAGGACTTTGACTTTGTACCCGTTCTTTAACAGCATTTTTCCACACTCTACAAGCACCGTTCAATGACTGCGTTTACGTCCTCTATCTTCATCACAAGACCATCAAGAACAGCCTGTTTTTCCTCAATGCGTTTCTTCTGATTCATGATGATAAAATCCTGCTTCTCCAGATAGCTTGCACCGCCATACACCGGCTCAACATCAATCGTCAGTCCATGATTCTGACAGATGCTGATAAATAGTTTTCTGCACTCTTCATCAAAAACCATCTTCCGGTTATTGTACTTTCCCTTTTTCTCATTCGGCTTCGGAAGTTCAAAGCCAAGTTCTTCCAATGCCTTATCCTGTTGGGGACATAATTCTCCATACTGATTCACAGCATCAAATACATGCCGTTCATGAATATGTGGTGTTGCTTCATCAAGATGCAAAGCCCAGTCCAGTATATGAACATGGGAACCATACCGTCTGTTAAATTCCTCGAAATATTCTGCACTGACCTGTGCAAGCACATCAGCAGACACCGCACCATCCATGTTTCCAAGCTGTAATAAAGTTTCTTCCGGACACGTTTTATTATTTTCAAGAATAGCATCAATCGTTTTTACTCGGTCATAGTGTCTTGCTTTCCGGTTTCTCTCATTCTGACCGTCCACATGGTCTGAATATTTCTCAACATAATATGCTTTTTCTATTTCCGTAAAAGTGAATCTCGCCCGCTCGTCCTTATCATTCTGCAGGCTGTACCCCTGATAACAATCCCAGTACACATTCATCTTCGTTCTCTCTGCGTCAATATGCTCACTATTTTCTACATCAATTCAGATGCTCTGGACACTACCTCGTTGTAATCCTGACCATTCTCGATTGCCTCGAACATGGCACTGAGATTTGCATTCACACCGATGTGACTGCCCTCCGGAGTGACGCTAATTGCATCATAGGAAGCATTCAGCTTCTCAACGTGATGCTGACTGAGGTTTGCATCAATACCATGATCAGCAAGTGCCTGGTGAAGATCCTCTTCGATTCGTTCTTTGAACTGTTCATAATACATAGTTTTGTTTTCCTTTCTGTTTTTGATTTGGTTAATCCGGATCGTCACCCGGAATTGCAGATATGAAAAAAGCGCCAGACTCGCAATCTTCTAATTACGAGCTGACGCTCTCTACAATGTCCATATTCAATTCTTCTGCAAAAGAAAAACAAACGTGAGGTCCGTCACCACTCCGGTGATTTCGTTCACGTTTGTCTATGATAATAATATCAGCCTTTAAAATGCATTACAATCTACATAGCCTCTACATTTCCTCTACAAATTGTATTTCAAAGACTAAATTCTAAAAATATCCATTTTCGGCACGTCGTCTTTCTAGGTCAGAATCATATACATATCTTTGTGACATTTTGAAAAACACATCAGCAGTCTTCGGGTACTTAATGCTCAAAAAATCTGCATTATCTTTGTAATCTTCTGCAATGTCTTTCTCTGCCCTACCTGCTGAAGGACTAAATATTCCTCTTTTATTGAACAACTCACATCTATATTCACTCAGTAAAGATTCATCCCCATATTCCTCTATAATCTGGCACACTGCTTCACATGGATAATGACCATCAGCTGCTTTAGGTGCATATACAAACAACCTTCCTAACACATATCCAAACATTTCTTTTTGGTGATTCGAATCAAGTATTCGTATCAATTTATCTACCCACACCTTAATCTCATCATAACTAACAGTGCCATTTTCTTCACATGGACAAAACTTTGCCATATCAAACAACCTATGTATTACCTTCGCATAATTACGAAACTCTTCTGTCTTTCTTTCTTCGGGATCATCACCATCATGTCTAAATATAACTGAGACCATTTCTGCATACATTTCAGGATCGTGCTTTATTTCCTTTTGAAAGCACTTCATATCTTCCCAGTCCAATAGATAAAAGAATGCAATCTCAATATGCGCTATCTTTGCACATTTATCTCGATCTTCAATGCATTGCTCCTGTAATGGCTTTAGTAATTCTTTTAAATAATGATCCGTCATCGAATTATTACTTCCTCGTTCCATCACATCAATCCGTTGCATTTTTTCAAGCAATTGCTCTGGTGTAAGATTTCGATTTTCATGGAATCTATACAATAAATCCAAATACGTATTAACTGTTCCATACTGCTGGCACTCTGCCACTGCCCAATCCATATTATTAGATGAAAACCATCGAAAATCTTTCCAAAATGCACGTTTTATTTCTACTGAAGCATTATCGACTAATGGTTTCTTATCTGTATATAAAGCTTCGATTCTAAATAGTATAATTCTAAAATCATCATCTAACTCTACGCACTCACTTAATTCGTTTACATTAGTATATACATCAACTCCTCTGCGAGCCAATCCTTCAATGTATTCTATTGCCATCTCATGTTTACTCTGGCACTTATATAGTGATGCGAATACATTTTTATCAAAAAAATCATCAGCCCAATAATCCGACAATACTCGACCTAGATAGGAAGACTTCTCCTGCGCACAGAGCTTTGATAATAATTCCAGGCTATAATTATTTTCTTTAAACTCGTTTAATTTTTTGACAAGGAGATCTTTTGTTTTGCTTTCGTTTATATCTCTTTTGTCATCCACATCATAAGGAACTGGATCCAGAATAATACCATCATACGAAGGTCTAAATAGATATTCAAAATCATATTCTTGTTGGGTGAAGTTTATTGAATCTAGTATATCAAGCATCTCACCAATCAAATCTTCGCCCATAGCCCATTCAGCTGACGCAAAATATCGATGCTTATAAACCAGTCTTCTGATGTTATTCTTGATTATCAGCCTTTCATCATCGTCCATCTGTGCAATTTCAAATAATAATTTTTCCTTAATCTTCTTTCGAATATCTGGTTCAACTTCATCATATATATTTAACAGATCATTCCACCTTTGGGGTTTAAAATCAGTTGCTTTTAAAAGAAGGTCTATATATCCCAAATTGGTGTCATACATCTCTTTTCTGGTTATTGTGTCTTCTTCCACATGATTTCTATATTTAGGTGCATGTAAGTCGCCAAAAATACTTGCATGTCCTGTTGGTAGTGCTCCAAAAATATGGCCCCATGCATTTTTATCTTTTGCTAATGCCTTAGCTGCAATCTCTATTTTGTCATTACTTTTGCTAAATGCTGAAAAATTATGCCACGGGCATAGTAATTTCCCAAAGATATCCTTTGGTGAATTTGATTTGTATTCAAAAGATAAATTATCAAGATATAGAAGCCATGAATATGCACGTGATGCGTATTCTCTCTGTACAAGGAACTCCTCAACTCCCCACAAAATCTCAATATAATCATTCCTGCCGAATAAGAAATCAGATGATTGATTTTCAAACAGCTCCATTAGACCCGTAGGATTAATTTGTTCTTCTTCTAGCTTATTAAGCACACTATTCGGTGATACCTCACATAAATCAACAAAAAAGTTTGAAATATAATGCCACTGTTCTGAAGTTTGGATATATCCCAAAATTTTGCTTACTAAAGAATCTAACTGAACTTGGCAATTATTATCTTTTTTATAGTAAGCCTTCATAATAAGACTACGTAACATCCCTTTTCTTATTACTGCAGACCAAAAGAATTTTTCTCCTTTAAACTGTGCAACAAGCTTTTCTTGAGATGAATATGTGAATAGTTTTTCTGCCTCATTTATAACTTCAAGAAGAACATCCTTAAATTTATTCCAGATCTCACTATCATTATCAACATCAATATAATCCCATGCATTTTCAGCACTTGCCAGATAATATTCCTTTGTTGAATTGATATCTACGATATGAATAAATGGATCTTCATCCCTAGCATATTCCTTTATCTCTGAAATAAAATCTTGATACTTAATGCCACTTAAGGATTCTATAACTGCCTTGTCACCATCACAATCTGTCCATTGGCCTATCAATAATGCTGTTTCCTTAATATTGCGATGTAATCCATTTAACCATCTAGGCTCTTTTAAATATGCTCCATTAAACAATTTCTTCTTTAACGGTATAAATAGGCCATGAGTCTCTGATACTAATTTATTGGCTTCATTTATTCCCATCCCCGCTCTCTGTAAAGATGCTGATATTGTAGAGTATGTACGTGGGCGTAAATTTATCTCCCCTTTAATAAATGACGGAACACGTTCAGTAAATACAAATATATTAGTATTATTAGGAATGGCTACAATTTGATCTGAATAAAACCATGGTATATAAATATTTCCAGCATCCTTTATCTGAAGTAAGCTCTTCCAGTCTTCTTCATTCTTCACTATGAATATTGGACGATTTTCTCCTTGCATCCATAATTCATTTATTGTGCAATAGATAGCTTCTTCTTTGCATCGCGCTTTTATCGCTATAACTTCATCATTTTTCTTACTTTCAAGTGCTTCCTTAAATGTATCGTCATCCACATTAAAGAAGTCAAAACCTATCTTAGGATCAGTAGTTTGACGCCTGATATCTAAATCAATCGCATCAGCTGATAATATCTCTAAATGTCGACTTTGATATATCTGAAGTTCATTTCTTAATCTCTCAAATTTCTCTGCTAACTCCTTAAAGCTTTCTTCCTGCTCTGCTTTCCATTCAGCTTGATATGCACGATCATATTTGTCTGGTGCAACCACCGGAAGTTGCCCCATAATTGCAAATAGAATTGCGTTCGCATATGACAGAGCCATGCCGTGCGGGATTTCATATTCTTTCATGATTACCATCAATGAATTGAGTAGCCTATCCTTTAATTTATATCCTGGTTCATCCTTCAATTCATTGGCCAGCTTTGTCATATTCTCCTTTGAAAGCACGTTGGCCATATCATCAAATAATTGATCTGCATCATTTTCATAATCAACAAAAAATTCACCCGTATTAATGAATAATTGTTTTATATCTTTTGCTGTTTTAACCTTCTTCAGTAGGCTTTCACTCGATGAGAGAAATAGTTCCGTTCCCCCTGCTTTTGCTAGTTCCACTAATGCTGTCTCGATTATCATACTTTAGTCACTCTCCTCCGTTTTTATTCTTATCCCTTATGGTACTCCTCCAACATTGTCCTTAACTTCAATAATTCCTGCCGGTTAAACTTCTCCAGTTGTTCTCTAAATGATGCCGCTTTCATCTGCTGATATTCTCTGATGTACTTATCGCTATCCGGACCATAATGGATCTCACACGTAAAATGTGGTTCCTTATACTGATTTGGATGAGGATTCTTCTCTTCCATCTATATCCCACCTTTCACCGATCTGATCATCTGATAACGATTTCTTAGCTCTTATGATCCCTTTCACAAGGATTCCTCCACAGATCACGATTCGTAAAGCCCAGTAAACTACCATAAATCCGACTACTGCAGATGGAAATGTCTGTTCAATGTACTTCTGCCATAAAAGCTCTGCTGGGATTGCAAGTATGAAATAGGCCGCAATGGCATACATCAGGGTCGAAATAATGATTCCAGCAGGAACTGGTTTCTCTTCACTTGCATACTTACTGGAATTAGTAGTAAGGAATACAAGGTTACCAACCAGATAAACCAATGTAATAAACACACAATAGCCAATGGAATCCGGCTTCATTGCATCAAAAATAAACATACTGATGATGCCAACCATAATCTCACTGAAGCAAAGCGCAGCTGCCCTTCCGGTCCACTTGATCCGCATTAGAGCAGCAATGATTACTTCAACGATTATCAGAATCACACAGTAATTCATAAATGGATGATCCGGTACAATCGTAAGCGCATAGTTTTAGGGCGTACCCTATAAATGAAATCTGACACCCCGCGCTA
>OGOR01000504.1_pt1 | contig 31777 bp, 20 predicted proteins | sample 1552771 | NCBI WGS metagenome assembly OGOR01 (sample SAMEA2580124, study PRJEB22360) | human gut metagenome | biome: human gut; feature: human-associated habitat; material: faeces | place: Denmark | collected 2008/2010
TAAAATGTCAGATACCATTCAAAAACACAGCAAAAGGAAAGCGCAGCTAACAATAAAGTTCGGATTTTCCAAACAGTTTTTTATATACTATATAATTATCTGCATAGGGTTCTGCACTGCTAGTTGTACAGAGAATAAACAAACTAATTCACTACAATATAATACAAAAGCATGGAATAAAATAAAAGATTATTTCAATCCGCCAGTGATATATAAAGATAATTATGGAAATTATCGTTCCCCTCTGTTACTGAATAATGGAGACACTATCAAGAATGTAAATGATTGGAATAAAAAACGAAAAGAAATAAAGGACACATGGATGAATTTAATGGGGAAATGGCCTCCTATAATTAAAAATCAAAAATTTGAAATATTAGATACGCTTAAACGTGAGAACTTCTATCAATATCGTGTCCGCTTCTATTGGGTTCCTAATGAACAAACAGAGGGGTATTTACTAATCCCTGATAAGAGAGGGAAGAAGCCTGCTATTATTTCTGTTTTTTATGAACCTGAAACTGCCATTGGAATCGGTGGAAAACCTAATCGTGACTTCGCTTACCAACTTACTAAAAGAGGATTTATCACCCTGTCATTAGGAACAACCCAAACAACGAAAGAAAAAACATACTCCATATATTATCCGACGATCAATAATGCTTCTCTACAACCTCTATCAGCATTAGCCTATGCAGCTGCCAATGCATGGGAAGCATTAGCCAAAGTCCCTGATGTAGACTCTACTAAAATTGGCATTGTCGGACATTCATATGGAGGAAAATGGGCAATGTTTGCATCTTGCCTCTATGACAAATTTGCATGCGCTGCATGGAGTGACCCGGGTATTGTTTTTGATGAAACAAAAGGGGGATACATCAACTATTGGGAACCTTGGTATCTTGGCTATTACCCTCCGCCCTGGAAAGATACCTGGAACAAAAACGGATATACTAAAGCAAAAGGAATTTATTCGCAGTTACGTAAAAATGGGCATGATTTACATGAAATTCATGCACTTATGGCTCCCCGCCCTTTTCTTGTTTCCGGAGGCTTCTCTGACAGACCTGAAAGATGGATACCTCTAAATCATACAATACTCATTAATCGAATTCTAGGGTATGAAAACAGGGTAGCGATGACCAATAGAGCGAAACATGATCCTGATCCCGAATCAAATGAAATCCTTTACAATTTCTTCGAGTGGTATTTATGTCCCACTAATTGACAAAAAACATTACATAATAAAAAATATCTTATGAAAAACTCAAAAATTAATTGCAGAGCCACTATCAATCGATTCATTTTGCTCTCTCTCACTTTATGCTATATTTTCACAGCATATTGTAGTAATAAGGAACAGGAAATAAAACAATTTCTCATTTATGATGCTATGTCATACATCGGCAAACCAGACTTAAGTCACTATGGTCTTCAGCCTGTTTATCTAATGTATGAAGTAACCTTGACAAAAAAACACTCCGATCATTCTTCAAAAGTCATACTTGACTTCAACAAAATCGAGAAACAAGCCAAACTTGCATCCTTATTTCCGAGAACTATGATTTCAACGGATATAGAACAATGGTATTACGAGCCTTCACTTACAGACCAGGAAATAGAACAAAGATTCGACACATTATTTAGTTACTTTAGACAAAAAATTTCACCAAACATAACAATCGGCAACTATGGAGCCGCTCCTACAGCCTTATGTGTACACCGATACTACCATTCCAAAATGTCAGAAGATAGTATATTGATGACTTGGCGAAAAAGCAATAAAAAACGTTGGGCTGCACTCAAATACGCAGATGTAGCTCAACCCTCTCTTTACATTGCCGAGCCTAATATCGAATCTTGGATAAAAGATCTGCAAATAACAGTAAAAGAAATAAAAAAGCACTACCCTAATAAAAAAATTATAGCATATATTTGGCCCCAATACTATGATAAAAAAGATAGTCCATATTATAAACAATTCATTTCCCCCCACATTTGGAAACAAATGCTAGAGGCTACTTATACATATTGTGATGGAAGCATCATATGGTCAAGTAGAACAGATGAAAATGATCAATCAGTATTCTGGGAGGATCTTCGGGTGCAACAAATCTGGGAAGTAACAAAACATTTTATCCATTCCCACAAAAGACAGATTGTGTTTCCTGAAAAAGAAAACTTGTCTATATTGACTTCTACTCCACAAAAATTCAATATATATTTAAACACAAATCATCCCCAATTAGCCCAATATGGAGTTCAGACGATACAAATGATTAATGAAAAAGATTTGGGAAACTGTAGCAATGAAACTTTTGTTCTTGATGTAGACAAAGTGAAACAACTTGCCATACAAACTCCAAAATCCTCCAATACGCCTATATGTATTGCACCGATTAATAAAAAGAGTGATACATCAGATTATCAAGAAATTTACAAGCTATTAAAAAAAGACAATGGTAATCAAATATGGCAAATACCCTCCACAAGTTTAGGTAAACTAAGGCTTCATAATTCAAATATGCATGTCAACATGGGAAGTTGGGCAATAAATACAATGAATTCTCCGCAAGAGCCGGAAAAATTCACAGATGCCATTATCATAAATGCCCCTATCGTTGATAATGACACAATCACTTGGAAGAAAGAATTATACATTACTATAAAAGAAGCACAATTCAAATCTGAAGGAAAACCAATATATGTATATTTGCCAACCGCCTCGCTTAATAACAATCATACAATAAAAGCAACGGAATGGAAAACTGCATTGAAAACCGCCCACCAATGGTGTAACGGTATAATAATACATGATATAAACAACAATCTACCTGACACGAATACAGCAATATGGCAAGAAACTTTAAAATTCATAAGAGAAATGAAGAATACAGTAGATTAAACTTACGTTTTTTGAGGACTAGTCTGCGTAAAATCAAATCGACACCTTGACATATCAAGCTATATTTGCACTATTAGGATATCCAATCAATAAACTGCAATGCCAAATTTAAATTTAATACAAGATGAAAATGAAACTATTGAAAAGCAAAATTCTGCGAGATGCATCACGAATAAAATTTTTACCGATATGCATCTTTATGTTCTTTTTCCTTTTTACTCCCTTTGTTTATTCCCAGAGTAGAAAGCAAATAACAGGAAGCGTACAAGATGTTCAAGGAAACCCTCTTATTGGAGTTAGTATCTTGGAAACCGGAACATCCAATGGGACCATCACAGATATGAATGGTACCTACTCTCTCAATATAAGTTCCACAAATGCAACACTAAGATTTTCATATATTGGCTATGAAGAACAACTAATTAAAATACAAGGTCGAAATGTCATCAATGTAAAGATGAATGAAGAAACTAGCAATTTAGATGAAGTCGTAGTGGTTGGCTATGGAGTACAACGAAAGTCCGACTTAACCGGAGCTATATCTTCCATTAATGCAGCTGAGACTCTAAAAAAAATGCCTGCGGCCCAAGTAGCCGATTTGCTCCAAGGACGCATTGCCGGGCTTAGTATTGTAAACTCATCCGGAGCTGCAGGGGCTACCCCTACGCTACGTGTCCGCGGTGTAAACTCCATAAAAGCAGACGGTGGCCCATTAGTCGTTATCGATGGTTTTCCTGGTGGTAACCTCAGTGCTATAAATCCCGCAGATATAAAATCTATTGAAGTACTAAAAGATGCCTCATCAACAGCAATATATGGTTCAAGAGGAGCCAACGGTGTCATCTTGATTACAACAAAATCTCCTAAAGAGGGCAAATTATCAGTAGACTACAATGGTTATGTTGTTGCCGGAACACCAGCCGACAAACCTTCCATCATGCCCGTAAATGAGTTCGCCCGTATGGCCAATGATTGGAATCAGGCATATTATGGTAAAGACCTATATACAGAAAGACAAATCACTAATTTCACCAATGGATATGATACTTATGATTATATGGGAAATATCATCAATGATTATGCCATCAGCCATTCTCATGACATCAGCATCAAAGGAGGAAATGATAAAATGAGCTTCTTATTTTCCACTCAATATATTCATAATAAAGGAATTGCCGGGCATTCCACAAATGACAGATGGAACTATCGTTTAAAAGTGGATGCTAATATCACTAAAAAACTAAAATTTGGAGCTAATTTTTATGGAATGATTAATAGTGCTGCAGGAAATAACTTCTCCGGACAATACAGTCTACTCACTTTGGCACAACAATTTCCGCAAACTGTACTTCCGTATGATAAAGAAGGAAACCTCACCCAAGGAACTATCGACAATACCGGTATTTACAATCCAATAGGTTTCATTGATGAACAAAAAAAGAATAACAACGAGGATATGACTTTTAATAACTGGTTACAGGCATATATCAGTTATGAAATTATTCCCGGATTAACATTCAGAAATGAACAGCAAATAAATATAGGAAACCGTTTTTATGGAACCACAAGCAGCAAACAAAGTATGAATGGGTTCCTAAAAGGAAAATCATTAGCTACATATTATGATGCAAATTCATGGGGGTGGCGCATGACAAATACACTTAACTATACAAAGGAACTAAACAAAAATAATCGCCTCAACGCTACTATTGGTGTAGAAGAAAGCCTATCACGTTCATACATCATGAGGCAGACTGCAGAAGGATTAACTTCCGAAAGCATCGGCTGGAAAAATATGATGTTGGCAGAAACCAGCAAACTAGAAGACAATGAGGTTAGCAAGACAACAGCCATATCGTATTTCGGACGAATCAACTATGTCTTAATGAACCGCTATATGGCCACAGTAACATTCAGAAGAGACGGTTCTTCCTTGTTGTCTTACGACCATAGATGGGATAACTTTCCTTCTTTCAGTCTGGCTTGGAATCTAAAAGAAGAATCATTCCTTAAAAATATTAATTCTTTAGACCAATTGAAACTAAGATATGGATATGGAGTTTCCGGAAACCAGGCAGTAGCAGCTTATTCGGCATATACACAATATAATGCAACAATAGGAAACGGCCAAATAGCTTATACGCTTGTCCCGGGTAATCCTATATTAAAATGGGAAAAAACACATCAACATAACTATGGGATCGATGCTGCTTTTCTAAATGGCAGAATTTCATTCACATTCGATTATTACGACAAAAAAACAAAAGATGCCATTAATACTGTAGTTCTCCCGGCAGATACAGGTTTATCATCCGGACTAAGAAACGCTGCTGAAATCAGCAACAAGGGGTTTGAAATTACTTTGGGAATCACTCCGCTTACGACAAAAGACTTCTATTGGAAAGCCGACATTTCATTGGCTCATAATAAAGCTAAAATTGAAAAATTAGGAGATATAGATTCGGATTTCATGGAAATAGGCACAGGATGGGGAAATTCATTCTATCGTTACTTTGTAGGAGAACCGATCGGTGCAATCTACGGTCTTCAATCCACGGGAGTATGGAGTACCGAAGAGTATAATAACCCTGATATTAAAAAACCAACTTCTCCTACAGTAAGACCCGGCTCTTACAAATACGTTGATCAAGACGATAGTGGAACTATAGATGCAGATGATTATGTCATTATTGGTAACGGGCAACCCAAATTCAATTGGGGAATGAATAATTCATTTACCTATAAAAACTTTGACTTAAATATTTTCTTAATCGGTTTTCATGGATTTGATATTTACAATTACCCAAGAGCCAGACTTACAAGTTCCTTATCTCCATTCCCCGAATTAGCCGAACGCTGGATTGCAGGCAAAAATGAGAATGCAATTATTGCCGGATTCGGTAAGGACCGGGACGCTATAACAAGCCCTGAAACGGTAGCATCATCTACATTTATAGAAAAAGGAGATTTCGTAAAATTGAAAAGTATTACTTTAGGTTATAATTTCTCCAAAGGTTTATTGTCAAAAATAAATCTAAGTGCAGCGAGAGTATATTTTTCGATAAAGAATGTTTGTACAATCACCAAATATTCCGGAAACGATCCTGAATTGTCAATAAGTAACCCTCTACGCCCCGGACTTGATATGGGAACTTATCCCAGTCAAAGAGAATATCTACTTGGCTTAAATGTTTCATTCTAAATACAAGAATACAATGAAAAAATATATATTCATACTTCTGACAAGTTTTTCTTTAACTTCTTGCGTAGACTTATTGCAAGAACCGCAAAGCAAATTAACGCCTGCCACCATCGAGTTGACAGAACAAACTCTTGAAAGCATGACCAATGGGCTTTACAAAGATTTATGGGGAGAAAATTTCGGCTTTAACTGCCGGTTGGCATCACTCGCATTGGCTGGTGACGATATGACTTCAGGTGCTTTGGACAAAGTAAGGAATGTTTTGGACGATCAACTAAAAGTTCCAATAGATAATGCAGATGTGCTAAATTTATGGAAATATTTTTATCAAACAATATACTCTGCAAATAATATAATATATCTAATCAATGAAAACGAAAATCTCGACACCCAAATAAGTAATAAGTATTTAGGAGAAGCCTATTTCTTCAGAGCCTTATCCTATTTCTATATCGTAAGATATTGGGGAGATGCTCCTGCTATTACAGACCCTAACTCAAGTACAGACATAGATGGGAGTAGTAATATGCCACGTAAACCGGTGAAAGACATCTATGAAAGAATAATTCTTCCTGATTTAAGTAATGCAATCAACCTGCTACCATTACAAAGCCGTGACAATAACAATCAGGCTCCAACCACCTGGGCCGCCAAGACTTTGCTTAGTGACGTATATATAACCATGGCTGGATGGCCATTAAAAGAAGAAAATTATTATGCAGAAGCTGCTAAAACTGCAAAAGATATCATCGAAAACGGACCTTACGATCTGGTCGGTGAATATAAAGATCTTTGGATGAACGCTAAAAAGACGGATAAAACTGAACATATATTCGCACTACAGCATTCACTGTCTTATTTACCAAGCCAATACGGCATATCCTATCTTGGAAAAGAAGAAAATGGCTGGTATGACTATGTAGGTGATCCTGTATTCTTCAAAAACTTCCCTAATGACAAAAGAAAAGAATTCTGCTATATTACATCAACCGTGGATACTAAAGGAAATCGGATTGACTGGGAAGACTTTGATATAGGCGCACCTTTTATCCGGAAATACAGGAACTATGGAGGCTGTGGAACATACGGTATTGATGGAAACACCTCTACACGTAGTTCACTTTCAGAAGGTCTCACTCCTATTTACAGATTTGCAGACGTATTGCTAATTTATGCCGAAGCCAGCAATAAAGCAGAGGGTTCCCCCAACACTCTTGCGTATAAATGTTTAAATAGAGTCAGAGACAGAGCATTTGGAGATCAAAGTCATCAATATGCAGGTTTAACACCAGAAAAATTTGCAGATGCGGTATTCGATGAATTTGGCTGGGAAAATGTATTTGAATTCAAAAGATGGTTCCAATTGGTAAGAACAGAAAAAGTAGACGAGGCTATAGGCAAGAATGCAGCAATTGGAGCGAGATTAAACGCTAATAAAGAGAATTATCTTTTCCCGATACCTGTAAGACAATGCGAACTCAGAGGTTGGAAAAACAACCCTGGCTATTAAGTAATTTATCACAAAATCAAGAACTATATGAAAACATCAGAAATTAAATGGTTGACCATGTTACTATTCACTGCCATGCTGTTCATTACTGCATGTAGTGACGACACCATTCGTCCTCCTTATTTAGAAGAGGAAATTGAACCTACTCCGGAAACAAAAGAATTTGTTGTTTACGATGCGATGAGTTATAAGAATAAACCGGATCTTACATCGGATATGATCTCTAACATACGCTTAATTTATGAAGCTTTCTTGTTAACTAATGAAGAGATTGATATGGATAAAGTTGCTACTCAAATCAGTATCACAAAAACATCCAATTATCAAGCCGTCAGCACTGACATTGAAGCTTGGTATTCAAACAAGACCGATGAAGAAATTAAAACCGGGTTGAAAACCGTATTTGACGCTTTTAAAAAAGAAATTCCCAGTTGTACTGTCGGTAATTATGGTATACCTGTGAGCGATTTAAATGTTTTCAGATATAATAGAACTGAACCAGAAGAAGAGATTATTAAATTATGGAAGAAAAACAGCGAAAGAAGGCTCTCTGCCGGTGAAGTTTCAGATGTTCTTTATCCCTCATTATATATCATGACTCCGGACGTAGATCAATGGCTGAAAGATTTGAAAACGACAGTAGAATATATCAAAGAGAAATTTCCTGATAAAAAGATTATCGGATATATCTGGCCGCAATATTATAATCTCAAAAACAATCCTGACTATATGAAATTCATTCCTGCTGAAAAATGGGATAAGATACTGGAAGGATGTTATACATATTTAGATGGAGCAGTGATATGGTCGAATGGAAAAGGTGAAGATGGTGAAACTGACGTTGCGTGGAATGACACAAAAGTCCAGGCAATGTATAGTGCTACAAAAACATTTATCGAACGGCACAAAGCTAACATTAAATTAGACAAGCCGATAGGCGGTGGCGATGATGGCGGATCAGAGCCTACAGAATTCTATGTATATGGTTCATTAAATTTCCAGAATACTCCTTCAAATCTATTAAGCTATGGTATACAACCCATATCAGTAATCAGTGAAGCTAATGTTTCCGAAACAGAAAAGCAAGGTAGTGTATATCCTCCTGTCATCGACAAGATCAAGAATTTAGCAACTGATGCCACACATCCAGTTTGTATATCTATCAGTACATGGCATGCGGACCGTTCTACAGATAATAGTGCAATGATGTCACGTTTCCAAACTGTATATAGCACATTCAAAGATAATAACTCAAAAGTTACAATCGGGTATCGTGGTGTTGGTCCCACAAGCCTCACCTCTCTCAGAGTCACCAACTATACTCAATCTGATTTTCAAAGAAATGACTCATGGCAGAGATACGCGGTAGAACCCATGAGAGGAATCAGGGAATATGCGGATGTATTATATCCTGAAGTTACAATCATCAATGACGATTTGGATACCTGGAAACAAGATTGCTCCGCAATTCTGGAAGAAGCTAAGTGGAACAATCCAAACAAGAAAATATTCGCCTGTATCATGACTAATTATTTCAACAAGACAGGAACTATACCAGAAGACTATGAAGCTTTTGCCGATGCATACAAGCCAATCAAGGAAGCTACCTGGTTGAATGCTCTTGAATATTTGTACCGAAGATGTGATGGTATTGTCATTATCGGTAATTGCCAAAAAAATGACCCTATCGAATATAGTGAAAACTTAGGTATCATGAAGGCTACAAAAACTTTCTACGAAAATCATAAAAATATTATCGACAAGACATTACCCGAAGAAGAAAAGCCTGCTACTGATAACCTAATTACAAATGGCGGATTTGAGGATAAGATAGAGCCATCTTCCATAGCCCCCGTTGTACATACAAACGAACTTGTCCGCCCTCTAAGGCTTAGCGGTTTCTTTGATACTACAGCACAAAAAACATTTCCTACAGCAGATGGTGCCATTACTGTTCCTGATAATGTCTGGTTCCATAGATGTAACAATAACTCATGGTTCTGGTTTACCTATATTGATGATACATCTATTACCTATGCAGGTGGCGGGACACCAATCTCACATTCTGGGAACAAATCTGTAGTTATTTATACTGCAGCTAATGCTGATGCAGCTAAATATAGCAGTCATGCCAATAATTTAGAACACCTTCAGGGAGTTGCACAACGTTTATCCCTGGATGACAGCAAAAAATACAAACTACAATTTTTCTATTATCGTCCAAATCTTGTTTGGGGTACAACGAATGTTGCTGCAAATATAAACCATGCAGAAAAAATAGTCGTGGGAATTGTGTCCTCAACAGGAGCAAACGTAAATACAGACTATACGTATGAAAAAGTTATCACGTTAGAAAAAACAGAAGGTTGGAAAGAATATAATATCACTTTTGATCTTCCCGATATTATCCAGAAAAATCCAGGTAAAAGTTTTGAGAAATGTGCCATATTTTTCAACATTGTACCGGAGATAGACAGTGCACAAAAAACACTGAAAACATTAGTCAATCTAGATGACATCAGTTTGACAGAAACGAAATAACAGAACATTCTTTAATTACAGTTTAATATAAATGGAATCTTAACTCATTTATATTAAACTGTAATATTCTTCATTTTATCCGATAAAAACATGAATAAAATTCTTCTAATATTATTTCTCATTGGAAACATATTAAATACTACCATCATACGTGGACAGAATACTTGTCCTCTAATTCCATGTCCACAAAACAGTAGTAGGATAAATGAAACATTCCAACTATCAAACAGATGTGTTATTGTATATAACGAAGAGTTTGAACCTCAAGCTTACCTTTTACAGAAAGAACTTCTCCGATATACTTCAATCGCCGTAAGCACACTTCCTGATAAAGAAACTCAGAATTCAAACATAGTATACAATATTATAAAACTCAAGAAAGGCTATAAATTCAAAACAGAAGGATATTCTTTAAAAATGCATACCAAAGACATAACTATTACAGCCGAACAACCAAGCGGAATGATAAATGGTATCATGTCTCTAATTCAATTAACTAGATTATCCACGCAACAAGACACCCTTGTACCTATCGAGTGCTGGGAAATAGAGGACAACCCTTTATATGCCTGGAGAGGTTTTATGTTAGATGAGGCCCGCCATTTCTGGGGTATAAAAAAAGTAAAACAGATTTTAAACTGGATGGCCCTTTATAAACTAAATAGGTTCCATTGGCATCTAACCGATTCCCAAGGTTGGAGAATAGAAATAAAAAAATATCCCAAACTAGCCCTCATAGGAGGAATCGGCAATTATGGAGAAGAATACACTCCTGCTCAATTCTACACACAAGAAGAAATAAAAGAAATCGTAACTTATGCTCTAGAACGAAACATCCACATTATACCTGAAATCGATATGCCGGGACATGCATCTGCAGCTTCTAAAGCATATCCGGAATTTAGCGGTGGCGGTTCTCCTAAATATCCTGGATATACCTTTAATCCCGGGAAAGATTCCGTATACACTTATTTAACGGACATCCTAAAAGAAGTAGATGCGCTGTTCCCCTCGCAAGTAATCCACCTTGGAGGAGATGAAGTACATTATGGCAATCAGGATTGGAATACTAACAAGGATATCCAAGACTTGATGAAACATGAAAAAATGAAGAATTTAAAAGACGTAGAAAATTACTTTTTTCAAAGGATGGCTGATTCTCTTCTGCTTATTCATAACAAAGTTGCAGCTTGGGACGAAGTTGCTGATTCCCAATTATCTCCTGAACATACCATCGTATTTTTCTGGAGACAGAATAGACCTGAACAACTCCAGAAATCATTAGCTAGAAAATTTAATATTGTATTATGTCCACGATTACCAATGTATCTTGATTATGCACAAGACACTTTACAAGTACATGGGGTTGACTGGAGAAAATTTTCATGCAACTCTTATCAGAAAGTATATTCTTTCAGTCCACAAGATATACCAGTCAAATATCCTAAAAATTGTAACATACTAGGAATACAAGCTAATCTATGGACAGAACGTATTGAAACAGAGGACAGACTCGATTATATGCTATTTCCTCGGATAGCAGCACTAGCTGAAAATGCATGGACAAAAGAAATGAATAAGGATATCAATTCTTTCAATATACGTCTAAAAAAACAATTTGATTTATATAAGAAAGATCATATCTACTATTCAGATCCTTTTACCCCTAAAGAGACCGGAGAACCAGTTAGATAAAATCAACAATCAAAAAAATGAGCAGAGTTAATATTTACACGTTTCTATTTTGTACGATATTCCTTGCAATAGGATGTTATGCTCAACAGGCATCTTATCCCAAATCAAAGATATTACAAAAAAACTTTTCCAACAATCTTAAAGATCAATTAAGAGAACTAGAAAAAGATTCTTTCGTACAATATTTAAACGAATGCCGGGAAGAATGGAAGAACAACCCCTACAGACCAATCTATCACTTTTCTAGTCCGGAAAGTATTTTGCACGATCCTAACGGTTTATGCTATTGGCAGGGAAATTGGCATTTATTTTATCAATATTTGCCCTCTAAAGATTTTAGACAACACTGGGGACATGCAGTCAGTCATGATTTAATTCACTGGAAAGATCTGCCCATAGCTTTATATCCCAGCCCGGAAAACATGTGTTATTCCGGTGCCACCCTAGCCGAAAAAGACAAAGTCATAGCTATGTATTATGGAGTTGACTTAGGAGATATTGTGGCTACATCCAGCGATCCGTTATTACTAAACTGGGAAAAGGTAGCAACACCGGGCATTCCAAGAGTAAAATCAGGAGAGACTCTGCCATACTATGTGTTTGACCCTGCCATTTGGAAAGAAGACAGCATATACTATGCCGTGACGGGAGGACGGACAAATACAGGTCCTGGTAACAAAGCGATGCGATCAACTTCTCTTTTCTCTTCAAAAGACTTAAAAAACTGGAAATACGAACATAACTTCATGAAAAATGAATGTTTCTTACCACCAGGAGAGGATGCTTCATGTCCATACTTTTGGCCAATAGGAAACAGATACATCTTTTTATTTTTTAGCCATACAACCGGTAGCCAGTATTTATTAGGAGACTACGATAAAGAAGAACATTGTTTTTATCCAACATTTCACGGACGTTTCAACTTCATGTCTTTTCTCCCCGGAGGGGTACATGCTCCAAGCGCAACGAGTGATGGCAAAGGAGGAGTTATAGTTATACATAACATGCATACAGGCAAAAAATCTCCCGGCTGGAGAGGTATTACAACACTTCCGAGAAAACTCACATTAGACAAATGTGACACAATCAACATACAACCTTATGGAGATTATAAATCACTCCGTACCCACCATCAACATATAGATAAGACCCATCTACCGGCAAACAAAGAAATCATAATCGATAACATACAGGGAAATGCACTTGAAATCAAAGCTGAGATCAATATAAAATCTTCACCAATGATAGAAATGAATGTTCTACGTTCACCTGATAAAGAGGAATTTACTTCTATCAAATTTTTCAAAGATAGAGGAGTTGACTTAGTCAGAACAAATCCTGCACTGAAAAATCAAAGATGGAGTTTGATTTCACTTGAAACCGCCCACTCTTCCATACTCCCGGATGTAATATCCAGAGCACCAGAACTTGCTCCTGTATATCTTAAGCCGAACGAAACGCTTAAGTTACATATATTTATAGACAAAAGTATTATTGAAATCTTTGTTAATGACAAACAAGTAGTAACAACCCGAGTTTATCCAGGCAAAAAAGAAAGTGTAGGGATTTCTCTAAAATCACAGGGAAGAGATGCTACTCTTATTAGTATGGATGTCTGGCAAATGAAAAGCATATACAAAGAGCTACAGAATGATTTTATAAAATAATACTTGATAAGAATACGTTTTTTGAATATGATTTTTCGCTTTTTCATCAATCCATAAACCAAAGAAAGCATACTTTTGCTTTAAATAATTACTCAATAGAACATAGTTACTATGAAAAATAAGAACCTATCAAACGAAAAAAAGACCTACTACATCTCAATAGCCATTCTAGCCGGAATGTTCTTTATTTTTGGATTTGTATCCTGGGTCAACTCCATACTCATTCCTTATTTCCGTATATCCTGCGAACTTACACATTTCGAATCCTACTTTGTAGCATTTGCTTTCTACATTGCCTATTTTGTGATGGCTGTTCCATCAGGGATACTATTAAAGAAAGTAGGCTTCAAACGAGGAATCATGTATGGCTTTATGTTAACCGCATTAGGAGCCTTCATATTTGTTCCAGCCGCTTTAGCTCGACAATTCGAAATTTTCCTGATCGGTTTGTTCTCCATAGGAACAGGTCTGGCAATCCTGCAAACGGCAGCTAATCCGTACGTAACCATTATTGGTCCGATTGACAGCGCTGCCCGCCGTATCAGTATCATGGGTATATGTAACAAGTTTGCCGGAATTATCTCTCCTCTCATTTTCGCCGCATTGATTCTAAAAGCTGATGACAGCGAACTTTTTGCCCTGATAGAATCGGGTACACTGGACGCAATAACCCAAAGTGTTATGCTTGACGAACTGATACAACGTGTCATCGTTCCGTACACTATACTAGGAATACTACTTTTATTAGCGGGTATCGTCATTCGATATTCTGTCTTACCCGAAATTAATACGGATGAACAGAACGCGACAGACGAAAAAGAAAGCGGTCATAGTAATCAGAAAAACATTTTTGGTTTTCCATACCTTATTCTAGGCGCATTGGCTATCTTCTTTCACGTAGGAACACAAGTAATAGCCATTGATACCATCATCAATTATGCCAATTCCATGGGCATGGATCTATTGGAGGCAAAAGCATTTCCCTCATATACTCTGGCATGTACGATGATCGGCTATATATTGGGAATCATCGTAATTCCTAAATATATCTCACAGAAAAACGCACTGATTATATGTACAGTACTAGGATTATTCCTTTCATTCGGAGTTGTATTTGCCGACTTTAATGTAACCCTTTTCGGCCATCAAGCCAATGCCTCCATCTTTTTTCTCAATGCATTAGGCTTCCCAAATGCACTGATTTATGCAGGTATCTGGCCGTTATCCATTCATGGCTTGGGAAAGTTTACCAAAACAGGTTCCTCACTGTTAATCATGGGACTCTGCGGAAATGCAATCCTTCCGTTAGTTTATGGTCATTTTGCTGAAATATACGATTTACGTATCGGCTATTGGGTATTAATCCCCTGCTTCCTTTATCTTGTATTCTTTGCTGTCAAAGGACACAAAATCACTTCATGGAGATAAAAAACAAATGAATAAACCTCAAACAATATAAAATGAAGAGACTAATCATTCTAAACGGACAACTCATCTTTCCTGATCGCATAGATACGGGCAAGGCATTGATTTGCAAAAACGGAAAGATCGAACAAATCCTTGCCGACAAAATGCTTGAGATAACCCCAGACGACCAAATAATAGATGCCAAACAACAGTATGTATCTCCTGGTTTTATCGATATGCATGTTCATGGAGGTGGCGGACATGATTTCATGGATGGAACAGTAGAGGCATTTCTAAGAATAGCGGAAGTTCATGCGAAGTATGGAACAACAGCTATGGTGCCTACAACTCTGACCTGCACCGATGAAGAGTTAATGAATACTTTTACAATTTATAAAAAAGCGAAAGTTCTGAATAATAAAGGCGCTAAATTTATAGGTCTACATCTTGAAGGTCCTTATTTTTCACCTTCCCAGTGTGGAGCACAAGACCCCAATTATCTTAAAAAACCATGTCCGAAAGAATATAACCATTTTATAAATATCTCACAGGATATTGTACGCTGGAGCGTTGCGCCAGAATTGGAAGGAGCTATCGAAATGGGGGAAGAGTTGCAAAGACAGCATATCCTCCCTTCCATTGCACATACTGACGCAACCTATGAAGAGGTGGAAAAAGCAAACAAAGCCGGGTATACTCATATAACTCACTTATATTCGGCCATGTCATCCGTAACACGCAGAAATGCTTTTCGACATGCAGGAGTAGTGGAAGCTGCCTATTTGATTGATGATATAACAGTCGAAATCATCGCTGACGGTATACATCTCCCCAAGCCGCTCCTTCAATTTGTTTATAAATTCAAAGGACCTGACAAAACCGCACTCTGTACCGATGCAATGCGAGGCGCTGGAATGCCAGATGGAGAGTCCATTCTAGGAAGCCTGACTAACGGACAAAAAGTTATTATTGAAGATGGCGTTGCAAAAATGCCGGATCGTTCTGCTTTTGCAGGTAGTGTAGCCACCACTGACCGTTTAGTTAGAACCATGGTACAATTAGCTGGCATCCCCCTCACCGATGCTATCCGCATGATGACACTCACCCCTGCCCGCATTTTACACATTGACTCATCAAAAGGTTCTCTTGAAGCAGGTAAAGATGCTGACATTATCATTTTCGACAATCAAATCAATGTTATTAACACAATATCAGAAGGCCATGTTATCTATAGTAAATGAATCTGAAACCAAAGTATTTCAACAAGAGCTATTAACCATTAAAATTTACCCCACTCTCCAACAAATGGGCAATGAAGCCGCAAAGGAAGTAGCTGACAGAATCTGCAAGCTCTTGGAAGAAAAGGCTGAAATCAATATGATCTTTGCCGCCGCTCCCTCACAAGACGAATTTTTAAATCATCTAATCCATGATAAGCGAATAGATTGGACCAGAATCAACGCCTTCCATATGGATGAATACATAGGTATTCATCCGGACGCGCCACAAAGTTTCGGGCATTTCCTCCGTATTCGTATCTTTGACAAAGTTCCTTTCAAAAAGGTGAACTACCTGAATGGACGCGCAGAGAGTCTTGAAGAGGAATGCAAACGATATGCCGATCTGCTTACTAAATATCCAGTAGACATTGTTTGCCTGGGTATCGGAGAAAATGGACATATTGCTTTCAATGATCCGGATGTAGCTGATTTCAATGATCCCAAACTGGTGAAAATCGTAAAACTTGATCCGGTATGCCGCCAACAGCAAGTTAACGAAAAATGCTTCGAAAGATTAGATTTAGTACCTAAAGAAGCTTTGACACTAACAATACCTGCTTTGCTAAAAGCCGAATGGATGTTTTGTATTGTCCCTTTCAAGAATAAAGCCCACGCAGTATATCGGGCCATTTATGGTGAAATTTCAGAAAAATGTCCGGCAAGCATATTGCGAAGAAAAGAAAAATCTTCGTTATATTTGGACACTGAAAGTGCAGAACAGATAAATTTATAACCAATCATGAAAAACAGAATCACTTTTTTCTTTATATTACTGATGATCAGTGTCGGTATATACGCACAAAAAATAATGAAAATAGGAATCATCGGTTTGGATACTTCCCATTCTACCGCTTTTACAGAATTGATCAATAGCGGCTCCGATGAAACTTTTTCTCAAGGATTCCGGGTAGTAGCCGCTTATCCGTATGGTTCTAAAACAATTCAATCCAGCTACGAACGTATTCCCGGATACATTGAAAAAGTAAAGACGCAAGGAGTAGAAATCGTCTCTTCCATAGCAGACTTATTGGATAAAGTGGATTGTGTACTTCTGGAAACGAATGACGGACGACTTCATCTGGAGCAAGCAATGGAGGTCTTCAAAGCTGGTAAGATCTGCTACATAGACAAGCCTATCGGAGCTACATTAGGAGATGCTATTGCTATCTATGAGATGGCGGAGAAATACAACATACCGATCTTCTCATCCTCTGCTTTACGATTTACTCCTCAAAATCAAAAACTGCGGAATAATGAACTAGGCAAAATCCTAGGAGCTGACTGCTATTCTCCGCATAAAGTGGAACCCACTCATCCGGATTTCGGTTTCTATGGAATCCATGGGGTTGAAACTTTGTACACAGTCATGGGTACGGGATGCGAGTCTGTCAACCGCATGTCTTCGGACAGAGGAGATGTTGTAGTAGGACGTTGGAAGGATGGAAGAATCGGCATATTCCGGGGAATCACTAAAGGACCGCAAATTTATGGAGGGACAGCCTTTACCTCCAAAGGAGCAATAACCGTAGGAGGATATCAGGGCTATAAAGTACTTCTTGAACAAATCCTAACATTCTTCCAAACTGGAGTTGCACCTGTTTCAAAAGAAGAAACGATTGAAATATTCACTTTTATGCAAGCTTCTAATATGAGTAAAGAACAAAATGGCAAAATTGTCACACTAGAAGAAGCTTACCAGAAAGGCTGGAAAGATGCACAGAAATTGATCAAGGCTTGTAATAAGAAATAAAAGAATGAAATTTATATACAATAACATCGGACTTTTAGTGCTTTCATTGGTGGTTGTCTCATGCTCTTTATCTAAAAGGCAGACTGCCAATGAAGCAAACGGTTCTCATAAAATAAAACTGATCGTTCTCGATCCGGGACATTTCCACGCCAGTTTACTCCAGAAAGATACGCTGACAGATGTCAACGATACAATTCACGTATATGCTCCCGAAGGGACAGGCTTTAACCAATATATGGAAAGTATCAACTCTTACAACCAACGTACAGAGGCCCCCACCTCATGGGTAAGCCAGGTGTATACAGGAGATGATTATCTTTCCCAAATGCTCGCCGGACAGAAAGGAGATGTTGTTGTTTTGGCAGGAAACAATCAAAAAAAGACACAATATATAATACAATCTATCAAAGCAGGATATAACGTTCTTTCTGATAAACCTTTAGCAATCAATCAAAAGGATTTCAACTTGCTGGTTGAAGCTTATCGGCTGGCAAAAGAAAAAAATCTTCTTTTATATGACCTGATGACAGAGCGATATGATATTCTCAACATTGTAGAAAAAGAACTATTACAAAAAAAGGAACTGTTCGGTGAACTGCAGCAAGGTTCACCGGAGAGTCCTTCTATCACCATGGAAAGTGTTCATCATTTCTTCAAGAACGTATCCGGCAAACCGTTGATCAGACCTGCCTGGTATTACGATACAGCACAACAAGGTGAAGGTATTGCTGATGTAACGACCCACCTTATCGATCTGGTGCAATGGCAGTGCTTTTCGGATGAAACGATCCGCTACCAGTCGGATGTAAAAGTAACAAACGCCACCCACTGGCCTACTTCAATCACATTGCCAGAGTTCAGCCAATCAACTCAAATAGATTCTTTTCCTCCTTATCTTGACAAATACGTAAAGAATAACATATTGGAAGTATTGGCAAACGGAACATTGAATTTTACGATTAAAGGAATTCATATAGGAATAAAAGTCATTTGGAATTATGCTCCACCAACTAATGGAGGAGACACTTTCACTTCCACCAAGAAAGGTACTAAGGCCACATTAAAAACAGTTCAAAATAAAAAGAACGGATTTACAAAAGAACTCTACATTCAAAAAGGACAGAACATTGACAGTGCCACATTCAGGATTCAGTTACAAAAAACCATTGAAGAATTACGAGACACTTATCCGTTCTTATCTGTAAAAGAAGAAAACAACGAGCTTTATCTGATTGATATTCCACAAGAACACAGATCAAACCATGAAGCTCATTTCAGTAAAGTAGCCAAGACATTCTTGCATTATCTTCAATACAAAGATATGCCAGAATGGGAAAATGAAAATATAATCTCTAAATATTATATCACTACCACTGCGGTAGAAATGGCAAAATTGGAGAATAATTGAAAGGCTCAATAAGGTGTTAGAAACAAGATACAAATATTATAATAATGAATCCATGTTTCATGGATTCATTCCTCATATCATGGGGACACGCTTTGACATCCTGATCATTCATTCCGATTTCACCTTATTAAATCGAATATGGGCAGTTATTATAAACGAAATAGAACACTTAGATAAAATACTGAACCGTTTTGATCCGAAAAGTGAAGTAAGCAGACTGAACAGCTTGAAATCTCAAAGCCCTATCCCTATCAGCACAGAATTAGAAGAAATTCTTCAACTCTGCCAATATTACTATGAGCGTACTTTCCATCTCTTTGACATTACGATGAAAGATTTCTCCCTAATAAAATTCGGCAACCGGCATATTTTCTTACCTGCACTCGGACCTACACTCGACTTTGGAGGTTTTGCCAAAGGGTATGCTTTGAAGAAAATCAAAAAACTCATAGAACAAGAGAACATCAACCATGCATTTGTCAATTTCGGTAATAGCTCCATTTTGGGCATGGGACATCATCCTTATGGAGACAGTTGGAGAGTAAGTTTTCTGAATCCTTATAATCAGTCTCTTTTAAATGAATTCGATCTTAAAAATACAACATTATCCACTTCCGGTAATACGCTTCAATATACCGGACACATTATGAATCCACTTACGGGTCTATTTAATGAACAACGAAAAGCAAGCTCTATCATATCTACAGATCCGTTAGAGGCTGAAATTCTAAGTACCGTATGGATGATCGCGAATAAAGAACAACAACTATTACTCACTGAGAATTTTAAAAATATACAAGCAACCATATATGACTTATAATATGAAAGAACATAAAGAAAAAGGAGTAGACTTAGGACTCAGACAATTTATAAAAAGCCTGGGATATGTTGCCGGAGGGACCGCTTTATTAGCTACCACTCCCTGGCTTACTTCCTGTACCCCTGAAAAGCTAAAAGAGATCAAGCATGAAAAAGCACGAATCGCTTTAATTGGCACTGGTTCCAGAGGACAATACCACATTCATAACCTCAAAGAAATTCCACACGCGCAAATTGTTGCCGTATGTGATAATTATGCTCCCAATCTTCAGCAGGCATTGGAGCTTTGCCCGGATGCCAAGTCCTATACAGACTACCGTAAGCTGCTGGAATCGAAAGATATCGATGGAGTCATCATATCCACACCACTAAACTGGCACGCTCCCATTGTACTGGATGCTTTGGCTGCAGGCAAACATGTTTTCTGCGAAAAAGCAATGGCACGTACTTTAGAAGAATGCAAGGCAATTTACGATGCATATCAAGAGACCAATCAAGTCCTCTACTTTTGTATGCAACGAATGTATGACGAGAAGTATATCAAAGGGATGCAAATGATTCATTCCGGACTGATCGGAGATGTGGTAGGAATGCGCTGCCATTGGTTCAGAAATGCAGACTGGCGTCGTCCTGTACCTTCACCGGAATTGGAGCGCAAAATCAATTGGAGATTATATAAAGAAAGTTCGGGTGGACTAATGACTGAACTGGCTTGCCATCAATTGGAAGTATGTAACTGGGCAGCTAAAAGAATACCGGTAAGTATCATGGGAATGGGTGATATTGTTTACTGGAAAGACGGTCGTGAAGTATACGATAGTGTAAATGTGACTTACCGATATTCCGATGGAACCAAGATTGCCTATGAATCTTTGATTTCCAATAAGTTCAATGGTATGGAAGATCAGATTCTAGGTCACAAAGGTACGATGGAAATGGCTAAAGGTATTTATTACCTGGAAGAAGATCATTCTACTTCGGGTATCCGCCAATTAATCGATCAGGTAAAAGACAAAGTTTTTGCCGCCATCCCAACGGCAGGCCCCAGCTGGCGACCGGAAACGAAAATGGAATACACTCCACATTTCATCATTGACGGAGATATTCATGTTAACAGTGGATTAAGTATGATCGGAGCAGATAAAGACGGTTCAGATATCATTCTGTCCTCCTTCTGTCAATCGTGCATTACTGGAGAGAAAGCACAGAATATAGTAGAAGAGGCTTACTGTTCTACAGTCCTTTGCTTACTTGGAAATCAGGCAATGGATGAGCAACGTCACATCCTCTTCCCCGACGAATATAAAATACCTTATATGAAATTCTAAACCATGAAAGATATTATTATCACATCAAAAAAGTTAAAACAAGAAAGGAACATCTATCTCCTAAGTTTCCTGCTTGCATTTGTCATCAATGTTATTGCAATCATTGTCTATTCCCGCCCATGGATTGAAATAGTATCCCAAATCGGATATGTCATCGTGATTAGTTTTTTCATCTATCTTATATTATGGATTCCCCGAGGAATCATAACATTCTCAATCCACCTTTTCCGAAGAAAAAAATAAGAGATTGACGTTTTTTGAAGGAGAATTGACGGAAATACTCATTCACATATTCTAATAACAACCTAATTTTGGAGAAAAATAGATACTATGACAACAAGAAGAGATTTCATCAAAAAAACAGTAGCAGGTACAGCTGCGCTTTCATTAGGAAGCATACTTCCAGGATTCGGTTCAAGCCGTTATCAAGATATTCTGGGAGCTAACGAAAAAATACGCATCGGAGTCATTGGAGTGAATTCGAGAGGTAAGGCCTTGGCGCAAGGATTTGCCAAACTACCAGATTGTGAAGTTACTTACATCTGTGATGTAGACTCAAGAGCATTAGAAAAATGTCAGGCTGCTATCCACAAAATTACCGGACGTACTCCCAAAGGAGAAAAAGACATTCGTAAAATGTTAGAGTCAAACGATTTTGAAGCAGTGGTGATTGCTACCCCTGACCATTGGCATGCCAAAGCAGCCATTATGGCTATGCAGGCTGGAAAGCATGTTTATCTGGAAAAACCGACCAGTCATAATCCGGCAGAAAATGAAATGTTGGTTCGAGCCGCTTTGAAATATAACCGGATTGTTCAAGTGGGTAACCAACGCCGTTCCTTTCCCAATGTAATTAAAGCTATGGAAGAAATAAAATCCGGTTCTATCGGAAAAGTGAGATATGCCAAATCTTGGTATGTCAATAATCGCCCTTCCATTGGAACAGGGAAAGTTGTTCCTGTACCTGATTATCTGGATTGGGATTTATGGCAAGGTCCTGCCCCACGTGTTGCAGATTTCAAAGATAATTTCATCCATTATAACTGGCATTGGTTTTGGAACTGGGGAACAGGTGAAGCACTCAACAATGGAACTCACTTTGTTGATATGCTCCGTTGGGGGTTAGGTGTGGATTATCCTACAAAGGTTGATTCTATCGGAGGTCGGTATCGTTTTCAAGACGACTGGCAAACTCCTGACACACAACTTATCACCTTCCAATTTGGCGACGAAGCATCTTTTTCATGGGAAGGACGTAGTTGTAATACGATGCCGGTAGACGGATATGGAGTAGGAACCGCATTTTATGGAGAAACCGGAACTCTCTTCATTGGCGGTGGCAATGAATATAAAATTGCAGATATAAAAGGGAAAACAATTAAAGAGGTAAAAAGTGATTTAAAATTTGAGACCGGCAATCTGTTGAATCCATCCGAAAAGTTGGATGCCTTCCACTTCCGAAACTGGTTTGATGCCATTCGTAAAGGAACAAAGTTAAATTCCGGAATTGTAGATGCCTGTATCAGTACCCAGTTAGTACAATTAGGTAACATTGCCCAACGTGTCGGACATTCATTACAGATTGATCCGGGAAGCGGACGAATTCTTAACGATTTGGAAGCCAATAAGCTTTGGGGAAGAGAGTACGAAAAAGGTTGGGAAATACGGGTTTAAATCATGTCCCCATTTCTCGTTTTTTCATCAGGTTATAATTTTACAGAAAGGCATGTCTTTGATAAGATATGCCTTTCTGTTTTCCTTCCGTAAAGCTGATTTATACCCTTTTAACACACGGAATATTCATCGTTTTTCATCGAAATCTCTTTTATTTTTGTATTTTTGCGTGCGTATGCGTTAAAATTATAGTATATACGAATTTTATGAGTGACGAAATCAACGAGATAACGGAAGAACATTCAGACTACAAACCGACGGACGCGCGGGACGAAAGCGTAAAACATCAGTTAACAGGCATGTACCAGAATTGGTTTCTGGACTATGCTTCATATGTTATTCTGGAACGTGCCGTACCTCACATCAATGACGGTTTAAAGCCTGTACAACGTCGTATCCTGCATTCTATGAAACGTCTGGATGACGGACGGTATAATAAAGTGGCAAATATTGTGGGACACACCATGCAGTTCCACCCGCATGGGGATGCTTCTATCGGGGATGCCCTGGTACAGTTGGGACAGAAAGACCTGTTGATTGACTGTCAGGGTAACTGGGGTAATATTCTCACCGGAGACGGTGCTGCTGCTCCCCGTTATATCGAGGCACGTTTATCCAAGTTTGCGCTAGATGTTGTCTTCAATCCCAAAACTACCGAATGGAAATTGTCTTATGACGGACGAAATAAGGAACCAGTCACTCTTCCTGTGAAATTCCCATTATTACTGGCACAGGGAGTGGAAGGCATCGCCGTCGGACTTTCTTCCAAGATATTGCCGCATAACTTCAACGAACTTTGTGATGCTTCCATCAGCTATCTACGTGGGGAAGAATTCCAATTGTATCCCGATTTCCAGACAGGTGGCTCAATCGACGTAGCCAAATACAACGACGGAGAACGTGGCGGAGCAGTGAAAATACGTGCCAAGATCAACAAGATTGATAACAAAACACTTGCAATTACAGAGATCCCTTATGGGAAGACCACTTCAACAGTAATCGATTCTATCCTGAAAGCAGTTGATAAAGGAAAAATCAAAATTCGCAAGGTAGACGACAACACAGCTGCCAACGTAGAAATATTAGTGCATTTGGCACCTGGTACATCATCGGACAAAACAATCGATGCATTGTACGCATTCACCGATTGCGAAGTAAGTATCTCACCCAACTGCTGCGTGATTGATGACAGCAAACCTCATTTCCTCACTGTCAGCAAAGTTCTGAGAAAGTCGGCAGACAACACGCTGGATCTGCTAAAACAGGAACTGGAAATCAAGAAAAACGAAATATTGGAAGCGTTGCACTTTGCTTCGCTCGAAAAGATATTTATCGAAGAACGCATCTATAAGGACAAAGAGTTCGAACAATCCAAAGATATGGACGCAGCCTGTGCACATATTGACGAACGCCTGACGCCTTACTATCCGAAATTTATCCGCGAAGTAACCAAAGAGGATATTCTCAAACTGATGGAAATCAAAATGGGACGTATTTTGAAATTCAACTCGGACAAAGCGGATGAACTGATTGCCAGAATGAAAGAAGAAGTAGCCGAGATTGATAATCATCTGGATCACATCGTAGATTATACTGTCAACTGGTATCAGATGTTGAAGAACAAATACGGCAAGAACTTCCCGCGCCGTACGGAACTACGTAACTTCGACACCATCGAAGCTGCCAAAGTAGTAGAAGCAAACGAAAAACTTTATATCAACCGCGAAGAAGGATTTATCGGAACAGCCTTGAAAAAAGACGAGTTCGTTGCATGTTGTTCGGATATCGATGATGTCATTATCTTCTTCCGCGACGGTAAGTATATCGTTACTCCTGTTGCCGACAAGAAATTCGTCGGCAAAAACGTTCTCTATGTCAATGTATTCAAGAAGAACGATAAACGTACGATCTACAATGTAGCCTACCGCGACGGAAAAGAAGGAACGACATACGTAAAACGTTTCGCCGTGACCTCTGTAGTTCGCGACCGCGAATATGATGTCACCCTGGGAACTCCCGAATCACGGATTACCTATTTCAGTGCCAACCCGAATGGAGAAGCCGAAATCATCAAGGTGACATTGAAACCGAATCCGCGTGTACGCCGTATCATTTTCGAGCATGACTTCAGTGAGGTCAGTATCAAGGGACGTCAGGCACGAGGCGTGATTCTTACCCGCTTGCCGGTACATAAGATATCCCTGAAACAAAAAGGAGGTTCCACGCTCGGTGGACGTAAAGTATGGTTTGACCGTGACATACTCCGCCTCAACTATGACGGACGCGGTGAATATCTGGGTGAATTCCAAAGCGACGACAGCATATTGATTGTTCTGAACAACGGTGATTTCTATACTACCAACTTCGACTTGAGCAACCACTATGAAGATAATGTAAGCATCGTGGAGAAGTTCGATCCTAACAAGATATGGACTGCTGCGCTTTACGATGCCGACCAGCAGAATTATCCGTATCTGAAACGTTTCTGTTTTGAGTCCTCCAACCGTAAACAGAACTACTTGGGAGAAAATAAGAACAACCGTCTGATCCTATTGACCGACGAGTACTATCCTCGCCTGGAAGTAATATTTGGCGGACACGACAGTTTCCGGGAACCACTGAATATCGACGCGGATGAATTCATTGCTGTAAAAGGTTTCAAAGCTAAAGGAAAACGTATCACGACCTATGCAGTGGAGACGATCAATGAGCTTGAACCAACTCGCTTCCCCGAACCCTCACAAGAGCAACAGGAAGTTCCTGAAGAGGAACCGGAAAACCTGGACCCGGACAGCGACAAGAGCGAAGGCGATATTATCGATGAGATCACCGGGCAGATGAAATTATTCTGATGAAGAAAAAACTAATATACCTGGGGCTGACAGGTTGCATCCTGTTCGCCCTTTGCACAAGATTACAAGCGCAGATCGACAGTCTGCAAGCCCATCGGTATGTAACACGTGCCACCATGTATGGTGTCGGATTTACTAACGTTTTCGACACCTATCTTTCACCGCAGGAATACAAAGGAATCGACTTCCGTGTTTCCCGTGAATTGATTCGGATGACCAAGTTGTTTGATGGAAATGTATCTGTGCAGAACTTCTTTCAGGCAAACATCAGCTATACGCACAACCGGGCCGATAACAATAACACTTTCTCCGGATTAGTCAACTGGAACTATGGATTACATTACCAGTTCCGCCTGACAGATAATTTCAAATTATTAGCCGGAGGATTGATAGATGTCAACGGAGGCTTTGTCTATAATCTCCGGAACACCAACAATCCGGCATCCGCACGGGCATACGTCAATTTGGATGCTTCCGGAATGGCTATCTGGCATTTGAAAATCAAACGGTACCCGATGGTATTACGCTATCAAGTCAATCTACCGGTGATGGGAGTAATGTTCTCACCGCACTACGGACAATCTTACTACGAGATATTCTCTCTGGGAAATTCGAGTGGAGTGATAAAGTTCACCTCCCTGCACAACCAGCCTTCACTGCGGCAGATGCTCTCGGTCGACTTACCGATAGGATATACAAAAATGCGATTCAGCTATCTGGCTGATTTGCAACAATCCAATGTAAACAATATCAAGACACATACCTACTCGCACGTATTCATGGTAGGATTTGTGAAAGACCTATACCGTATCCGAAATAAAAAAGGAACTGCTCTTCCTTCATCGGTTGGAGCATACTAAGAGAACAAAATTTAATGTTGAAACTTCAAGTGAGAGATCAATTAATAATGAGAAATAAGATTAGACAAATACTTTGGCTGTTCTGCTGCCTTCCGGTGCTGACCGGTTGCATTGGGGAAGATGACTACGCCAATGATCCCAGAGGTAATTTCGAACAACTATGGAAAATCATTGACGAACAGTATTGTTTCTTGGATACAAAAGGCATTGATTGGGATGCTGTTCATAACGAGTACAGCAAATTGATTATTCCGTCGATGTCCAATGATGACCTGTTCGACATCCTAAGCCAAATGCTTTATATCTTGAAAGACGGGCATGTCAATCTATCTTCTGCCAAACGTACTTCCTTCTACGATGAATGGTATCAAGGTTACGACTGGAATTACCGGGAAGACATCCTCTACCAAACTTACTTGGGTAGTGCCAGCAAAGGTTATTACACATCTGCTGGCCTGAAATATAAGATATTTGAAAATAACATAGGATATATCCGATACGAAAGTTTCAGTTCCGGAGTGGGTGATGGCAATCTGGATGAAGTTCTTCTCTATTTGGCCACCTGCAATGGACTTATCATCGACGTACGTGACAACGGAGGCGGGAACCTCACCAACTCTACCCGTATTGCCGCCCGGTTCACCAACGAAAAAGCACTTACCGGATATATACAGCACAAAACCGGACCGGGACATAATGACTTTTCAAAAATGGAACCTATCTATCTGGAACCGTCTAACAGTATCCGGTGGCAGAAAAAAGTAATTATCCTAACCAACCGTCGCTGCTATAGCGCTACGAATGATTTTGTGAATGCGATGCGCAGCTTAAATAAGGATAACGAAGAAAAAAGAATCATTCAACTAGGTGACTGGACCGGAGGTGGTTCGGGACTTCCTTTTTCCTCGGAACTACCCAACGGATGGAGCATCCGTTTCTCTGCCAGCCCACATTTCGACAAAAACAAGCAACCACTGGAAGAAGGTATTGAACCGGACATTGCTATTAACATGTCTGAATCAGATCAACTTAAGCACAAAGATACCCTGATTGAAAAGGCATTCGAAATCTTAAGTGAATAACTTTATTGTCGAATTATTTGCCAAATCAGAAAATCTTCCTATCTTTGCACCGCTAAACAAAAAAAGCTACACATGCGGATGTGGCGTAATTGGTAGCCGCGCCAGACTTAGGATCTGGTGCCGTGAGGCGTGTAGGTTCGAGTCCTATCATCCGCACTAAAAATAAACTAGAAGCCTTCAAGATACAATCTTGGAGGCTTTTTAATTGGTTAGACATGAATAAACATCAACTTTGCTGCATCGGTCACATCACATTAGACAAAGTAGTCACTCCCCAAAACACTGTCTATATGCCGGGAGGTACGGCTTTTTATTGTTCACATGCCATCCGCCATTTTAACGACATCGATTACGCTTTAGTAACAGCAGTCGGTGCCACTGAAATGAACGTTGTGGAGCAACTACGTGAAATTGGTATTCATGTAACCGCTTTACCAAGCAAATATTCCGTATACTTCGAGAATATCTATGGCGCCAATCCGGACGAACGCACTCAACGTGTATTAGCAAAAGCCGATCCGTTCACTGCCGGCCAGCTGAAAGATATAGATGCGCAAATCTACCATCTCGGCTCTCTACTGGCAGATGACTTCTCATTGGAAGTAATCAAAGAACTATCCCAAAAAGGGTTGATTGCAGTAGACTCGCAAGGCTATTTGCGTGAAGTGCGTGACACCCACGTCTATCCGGTGGACTGGACAGATAAGCGGGAAGCTTTGCAATATATCCATTTCCTGAAAGTCAACGAGCATGAAATGGAAGTGCTGACCGGTCTTTCCGATCCACAGGAAGCTGCCCGTCAATTACATGAATGGGGAGTGAAAGAAGTACTGGTCACATTGGGAAGCATGGGTTCACTCATCTTTGATGGAAAAGAATTCTATCGCATTCCGGCATATAAACCCAAAGAAGTGGTAGACGCAACAGGATGCGGAGACACGTATACCATCGGATATTTATACCAACGGGTATCGGGTGCCAGCATCGAAGAAGCCGGACGTTTTGCAGCCGCCATGTCAACTTTAAAAATTGAGAAATCAGGTCCTTTCAGTGGCAGCAAAGAAGATGTCATTCAATGTATGACCACTGCGGAACAGATGTTTTAAAACAGGAAATCATAGAACGAACAACGTATACATAGGATATACCTCCCTCAATGGAGAATCCCCATCCTATTATCCAGGCACGAACGACATCGGTTCGTGCCTGATTTTTTTCAACAGTTACCTCCCTTTTAGTGTTAAAATCAACCATTCCCTCTTTTTTCCAAAATCTTTTTTGAATTTCGTTTGTTTCCTTTGTTACTCTTGCCAAAAGACGGCAGAAAAAAGACTTCAACCTAAATAATAACAAATGGAAAAATTTAATGCAATGAGGACTAGACTTTTACAACATCTTCAGAAAAAAGCCATCAGGTCAAGGAGCATCATGACGCTTGTTTGCCTGCTACTGGCCTCTGCATCAGCCTTTGCACAGACAAAGACGGTGACAGGAACAGTGACGGACGCTGCCAATGAACCATTGATCGGCGCATCGGTACTCGTACAAGGAACTTCCACCGGAACCATCACGGACATGGACGGTAAATATTCAATTTCTGTCACTCCGGAGGACGTACTGGCATTTTCATACGTGGGAATGACCTCGCAAACCGTTAAAGTGGGGGCGCAAAATGTCATCAATGTCACTTTAAAAGAAGATTCACAAGTACTAGCCGAAACAGTCGTTATCGGATACGGTAGTGCAAAGAAAAGAGACTTGACAGGTTCTATCACCAATGTCAAAGGAGAAGAGTTAGCCAACAAACCGGCAATGAATCCGCTGTCTTCCCTTCAGGGGAAAGTGGCAGGTGTACAGATTGTAAACTCCGGACGGGCCGGATCAGACCCGGAAATCCGTATTCGTGGAACAAACTCCATCAACGGATATAAACCACTGTACATTGTCGACGGATTATTCAATGACAACATCAATTTCCTGAATCCGGAGGACATCGAATCCATGGAAATCCTGAAAGACCCGTCATCTCTGGCTATCTTCGGTGTTCGCGGTGCGAATGGTGTTATCATCATTACCACAAAGAAAGCCAAAGAGGGACAGACACTGGTCAATATCAATACTTCTTTCGGTTTCAAGAAAGTGGTAGATAAAGTGAAACTGGTGAATGGTTCACAATTCAAGGAACTATATAACGAACAGCTTGCCAATCAGAAAGATGACCCTTTCGATTATGCCGGCTGGGATGCCAATACCGACTGGCAAGACGAAATTTTCCAGACTGCTTTCATTACAAACAATAACATCAGTATTACAGGGGCTTCGCCCAAACATAGTTTCTACCTGGGGGTAGGCTACTCTTACGAACAAGGCAACATCGAGCATGAGAAATTCAGTAAGGTAACCATCAACGCAAGTAATGATTATAAGATTACGGACTTTTTGAAAGTCGGTTTCCAATTCAACGGAGCACGTATGCTTCCTGCAGATTCCAAACAGGTATTGAATGCTCTGCGTGCAACTCCTATCGCTCCGGTATATAACAACGAATACGGATTATATACGGCTCTGCCCGAATTCCAGAAAGCGCAGATCAACAACCCGATGGTAGACGTCGAATTGAAAGCGAATACTACCAAAGCGGAGAACTACCGGGCATCCGGTAACATTTATGGTGAGATAGACTTCCTGAAACATTTCACGTTCAAAGCGATGTTCTCTATGGATTATGCGTCGAACAACGGACGGACGTATACACCGATCGTAAAAGTATACGATGCCGCTGTCAACGGAGGGATCTCTACTTTGGGAACAGGCAAGACCGAGGTCAGCCAGTTTAAAGAGAATGAAACAAAAGTTCAGAGTGACTACCTGTTGACATACACCAACAGCTTTGATAATGGAAATCATAACCTGACAGCTACCGCCGGTTTTACTACCTATTATAATTCGTTGAGCCGGTTGGACGGAGCACGCAAACAAGGAGTAGGTTTGGTCATCCCGGGCGATCCGGACAAATGGTTTGTCAGCATCGGCGATGCGGCCACCGCTACCAATGGAAGTACTCAATGGGAACGCAGTACATTATCCGTACTTGCACGTGTGATCTACAACTATAAAGGTAAATATCTGTTCAACGGATCTTTCCGCCGGGATGGTTCTTCCGCTTTCTCCTACACAGGCAATGAATGGCAGAACTTCTTCTCACTGGGTGGAGGTTGGTTGATGTCCGAAGAAGAATTTATGAAAGACATCAAATGGCTGGATATGTTGAAAATCAAAGCATCTTACGGTACGTTAGGAAACCAGAATCTGGATAAAGCCTATCCTGCCGAACCTTTATTGACCAATGCTTATTCGGCCGTATTCGGTAAACCATCCATCATTTATCCCGGATATCAACTGGCCTATCTGCCTAATCCTAACCTGCGTTGGGAAAAAGTAGAAGCCTGGGAAGCGGGATTTGAAACGAACCTACTTCGCAACCGCTTACATTTTGAGGGTGTTTACTATAAGAAGAATACCAAAGATTTGTTAGCCGAAGTTCCCGGAATTTCCGGAACTATCCCTGGTATCGGTAACTTGGGAGAGATTCAGAATAAAGGAGTGGAAATGGCTGTAACCTGGCGCGATCAGATTGGCGATTGGGGATATTCCGTCAGTGCCAACCTGACTACTATCAAGAATGAGGTCAAAAGTCTTGTTCAGGAAGGATATTCCATCATTGCCGGAGATAAGCAGCAAAGTTACACAATGGCAGGTTATCCTATCGGATATTTCTATGGTTACAAAGTGGCAGG
>OGOR01000508.1_pt1 | contig 31590 bp, 22 predicted proteins | sample 1552771 | NCBI WGS metagenome assembly OGOR01 (sample SAMEA2580124, study PRJEB22360) | human gut metagenome | biome: human gut; feature: human-associated habitat; material: faeces | place: Denmark | collected 2008/2010
CAGCGTGCTCGGAGCGGGGTTGGTTGCGGCCGGCCCGCCGATGTTCCACCGGAGAGCTGCCGTTTGGTCTTCGGCCACGGGTGCAGTCCTCCGTCGACGAAGCCGCTCTTTCGGAAGTTGTCCTGAAAGTGCCGCTTGGCCATGTTTCCGACCCGGATGGGCATCTTGCGCCGCATCAGCGTGTCGATCTCTTTCTGCTTCGCTCGAATGAGCTTCGAGAACTCTTTGATATCCATTTGAAAGCCGTTCGAATAAAAATTTGCACCGAATTTTGTTTTCGGCAGATTTGTTGTTATATTTGCGGGTGAAGGCGTGCCAACGCTTTCAAAAGCATCCGAACATAAGTCCGAGCTCCATGTCGGGAGTGTCTTTCGGCCGTTCGGATGCTTTTTTCATTTCCGGTATATCGAATACGGATGTTCGTATATTTCCGATGTTTCCCGGTTCGTCCGTGCCTCGCATTTCACCACGAAAGTCTGCTTGCCGACCTCCAACTCATACACGGTGTATTCGACCAGTCCGCGCGACTGCTTCTTGCCGGTGAAATGTTTCGGCTCCTCCACGCGCTCGAATCGCAGCCGGTCTAAATAGCGATCCATCTTCATCGACACATCGACGCTTTCGGCATCGGCGGCATGATATACCAACTGCCGGATGTCGGACTTCGAGCACATCACCGTTCCGTACTTCAATTCCGTGCTTGAATGTACGGCCGGTGTCGGCAGCGACAAGCGGCTGACGCGGGACGTCGCGTCGGATTTCTTTTCGGCGAGCTCCGCCCGTTTCGTCGTCAGCGTCTTTTCCGCCTTCTGCACCGCTTTGAGTATGTTTTTGCAGTGGTAACAGTCCTTCGTGCGGTTGGTGAAGAGCGTGAGCTGCACACCCTTGAACGCGCACTTCGAACAGTCGGAGGGGAAATACGGGTGGTCGTCGGAGAACAGTTGTGCCGTGCGTGCCGGATTGCCTTTCAGCCCGGGCGACGGCTCGATCCGCTCGCCTCCCAGCCCCGAGTTGTCGGTCACGGGGTCGTCGGTCGCTTCCCAGCCGCACTGGCAGCCCCACTCGTCCCCGGGCTTGTGCTCCTCCCAGAACGGATCGTCGACGGGCCACACATGGTCGTAGAAGGGCATGTGCGACTCGCGGGGATTCACCGCCGTCGATGGCAGCCACCGGATGTTCGGCAGCACGTCGGCCTCGGCCATGAACTGCCGCATCTCGGCGGCGCGGTGCGCCCGCTTGATGGCGGTGTCGTATTCGGTTCTAAGCCATGCCTCGACATGATGATCGGCAATCGGCTCGACGTCGCGGCGGAACTGCTGGAATGATTTCACCTCGCCGTTCTCGTCGATGAGCTGTGCGGCCATGTCGCGGCCCATGCGGTGGGTCTTGAACGCGGCGAACACGGCGTTATTGGTGCGCAGCTGCTCCATGAAGTCTCCGCCGGCTTCGCTTCCGGAGAACCCGGCGTCGGTCGCCGCATCGAAAATTCGGCAGACCTCCTCGAAGAGCTCGGCGTCGATCTGCGTGCGCGGGTCGTACCGCCGCTCGTAGATGTTCCGAAGCGCGGCGGCCAACACTTCGCCGTTGAATGCGAACCCATTCTCCGCCGATTGCTTTTCGGCCGCATCGATATAAAGCGTATCGACTACCAGTCTGAATCCGCCCCCGCACTTTCGGGGGCGCGGCCGAAAAAATCGCGCACGCGATCTGCAAATTTGCGGTTCTTCTTCGGCTCGGTTCCGGTCTTCACCGGATCGTCCTCGTCGGTGCTTTCGTCGTCCTCACCCCCGGCCTGCTCTTCAGCCGCGGACGCTGCCGTCCGGACGGCGGCTTTCAGCTGATCGTAGTTGTCCGGTTTGGGGATGCCGAACTCCTCGTAGAGGTAGTCGTCATCGATGGGCAGCCCTGCTTCGTTCTTCAACCGGCATACGATGGTCACCTGCTTCTCGGGGTCTTTCTTTTTGGGCGGCACGAATGCGAACTTGCCTCCGGAGGTATCGATTCCCATCGACGCGAATACGTCCGTCACCTCGTAGTTCAGAATGTCGAGGATGCGGCGCTTGATGAAGAATGCGATGTCGACCTCTCCCTCCTGCTGCACGGTTCCGAGGGCCTGCGTACCTTTGTCGCCCGCCTCGGTGGTCAGCGTGTTGCCGTTGACGATCTTGCTGATCTCGTTGTTGCAGGTCGCGTGGAGACGGTCGTAGAGGTCGCTTCCGCCGGATATGTTCCCTGCCTGGATCAGATTGATTTTCGTTCCGTCGGGGTGCACGATGACCCCTGCGCCGCCCATGTTGTAGATGTCGTCGATGAGTTTTTCGCGGGCCTTGTCGTCCCATGCGTCGTAGGTTCCTTCGCGGATCGGCCGTCCGAATATCTCGCCCAGCTCGGCCCAGTCGGCGACGTTGTTACGCTTGAGTATTACCCAGAACGCCGCGACCGCGAGATGCCCGATCTGGCGCGGGTTGCCGACATAGAGCAGATCGGAGAAGTCGTCCCAGCTTTCGCCTGTGAGGTCTGTCTGATTGCAGAGGATCGTGCGGTTGATCGGGTCGACGTGCTTGCGGGGTATCAGATTGTAATCAATCCATCCTTTGTCGTCGAGGAAGAACTGGAAGAGCGAGCCGCCGACGCCCTCCCATTCGTCGTTGATAAGGTCTTCGATGAAGCGGTTGAACCACGGGGAATCGATATGTTCCTGCATCGCCTCGTCGAGGTTACCGTCGCGCTGGAACTGTATCGGCGTGGCGAGTATCGCCGCTTTCTGCTTGCGCAGCACGGAGAAGAGATGTCCGTCGAGCATGACGTCGGCGTACAGGTCGATGAGTTTTGCGCGCCGCGGCCAGTCGATGAGCTCCGCTTGACGGATGCTATCCATGTAGACGGACACGTCCAGCCCTCCGCGGCGTGTGGGCTGGAGCACGATGGTCTGCGTCGGCGTGCGGCCGATATTGCCGCCGGCGGTGATGCGTTTGCCTTTCTTTTTCTTTTCTTTTGCCATGTCAGAATCGATTGTTGCGTTTGGGGTTGCTGCGGATTTGGAACTGCGAGGCTGTCTCTTTTGCCTCCTGCTCGATTTCGGGCAGCCCGTCGACGGAGATGTCGCCCTTGCGCACGCCTTTGAGCCATTCCACGGCGCGTTCGTAGCGGTCGACGCGGATTTGGGACATGTTGCGCGGGTTGTGGATGGAGAAGATGTGGTAGATGGCGATGTCGAGGGCCATCATCAGCACGAGCTGGTTGCGCTCGGCACCCACGGCCGAGAAAACGCGGTCGCAGTCGTATCGCGCCGCGAGGTATCCGCGCATCTCGGCGATGGCGCGATCCTCGCATATTTCGACGATCTGCCGGTCGGAGCGGATCAGCGCGTCGAGAATCTCCTGATGAATCGAGGCGTCGTAGTCCTCGGGGATGATGAATTGTGCCATATTTTACTGTCTGTATTTGTTGCGACGTGCCATGACGCAACGGGGCGTCGTCACGACGGGATGCAGTTCTCCGATCTTGTCGTCGATAAAGCGGTTGCCGCCTTCGACGCAGTCCACGCCGTCGGCATGGAACTTCAGCGCCATTGTGAAGAACTTGAACTCCTCGTCCAAGAGCTTCATGTGGGGGTCGCCCTTCTCGGCCTCGTTGAGCACCAGCAGCCCTTCGCGATGGAGCGGTTCGAGGTTGGCCTCGATACGCACGGCCTTGTCGGTTTTCTTCTTCTCGTCGGGGATGACCGAGAGACTGATTCCCGTCTCTTTGGCCTTTCGTGCGAACGCCTTTTTGAATACCTGTTGAAAGAAGGGGTCTTGCAGGGAGTTGTTCTCCTGCACGACGTATATCGCGCGGCATCCGCCGGCGCGGGCGTAGAGGTAGAGCGAGAAGAAGTGCGTCACGAACTCCTCGGTGGTCATCTTGCCGAGGAACCCCTTTATGACGTAGAGCGTACGGTCGAGTTTTCCGAGCAGCCACACGGCCTTGAGCGATCCCTGCTTGTTCTTGGCCGCACCTTTGGCCTCGGACTGCGTCGGGTCGGCATAGATGCAGAGGAATGGAAACCGGCGTAAATTGGGAATCTTGCCCCATTTGCGCGGGCCGAATATTTTGCCCTCGACGACGGGGTTGTTGAAATACTCGGCCTGCTGCGCCTGCGTCGATATCTTCGACAGCGCACGGTCGATCAACTCCTCGGTGTTCTTCTCCGGCCACGTGCTGCGCCCCTCGACGTCGCGGATGTTCACGATGTCATGGTGGTCGGCCATCGCGCCGGCCCGGACGATGCAGCAGTCCTCGGCGATGATATTGCCGCAGAATACGACCAGCAGCGAGCCGGAGGGGTCGCGGGTCGGATAGAGTGCGTGTTCCCACCAGTCCCACTTGTTGTTCAGGACATCGGGGTTGCGGCAGTCCTCGTCGGTGTCGAAGTCGTCCACGAGCAGCACGTCGGGACGGATCGCCTCGTTGCGTGCGCCGCGCGGCGCATTTCCCGCCCCTACGCCGTAGAACGCCACGCCCTGCCGGGTGCGGAACTCCAGCTCGGCCCACTCGCCCACGGACATCTGCTCGCCGTAGTACTGAATGATACGTCGGTTCGATTCGAGGTTGGCCCGATACGGTGCGAGCAGACGTGCCGCAGCTTTCTCCGTCGCCGAGGCGAGGATGACGGTGCTTTTTCGGCCGGTCAGCGTCAGGTACAGCACCGCGAACATCGTGATGGTGCTCTTCGCCAGCGAACGGCTCCACGACAGCACCTCGTACCATTCGGGATTGTTGATGATGCGGTGGATGGCTCTCTTCTGGAAGGGCGCGAAAGGATACTTCGCGTACTTCGGGAAGAAGAACTGCATCCACTCGATGGGATGCGCTTCGAGATAGAGCCGGTGCTTCTCGATTTGGGCCGGGGACATCGTCTCGTCGATGGGCGTGTCGTTGTATATGGATTGCTTGAGGGCTTCCCACTCCTTCAAGGCGTCGCGGTCGATCTGTTTCATCACATCAGGGATTTGAGGAATTTGTCGAACAGGCCGGCGAATGTTTTCGTCAGCGCGGGGTCGACTGGTCGCAGCCATGCCACGAACCGCTGTGCGGTGCTGACAGCTTCGTGAATACCCAGCTCCGTCTCGAGCTTGCCGATGGCGTTGGTCAGTTTGGCGATGGCGTCGGCCTCTTTGGGCGTCGCGAAGCGCTGACCCTGCTCGCGTCCGAGGATGACGTTGTTGATCTCCATGATCTGCCGCTGCAGGTTCTTGATCTGCTCCTCGCGGGTCATGGTCAGCGACGCCTTGTGCTCGTCCCATTTGTCGGCTTTGGCCCAGCGTATGACGGTCTGCCGCGACACGCCGCACGCCTCGGCGATTTCGGCCTGCGTGCGGTTTTCGTTCAGGTACATCGAGAGCGCCCAGCGGCGCATCTGTTCGGAGGTCATTTTCGACATTGCTTCATGATTTGTTGTCTGCAAAATTGACCTATAAAACGCTGCTGAGCAAATGATAAAAATAGGATGCGACTTTACGGTTGCATCATGCAATCAGAACGTTGCATCATAAAATTCCGATTTGCAGAGGCCGAAAATGACACTCAATTTTGCGGCAAACAAAGCACGAAATGGAGCGCATTTTCAATATCATTCCCGGGCCGCAGGAGGACACCTGCTGCATCCTGTTATACGGCGAAATCGGCGACTATGGCGATGTGGGCGCCGAGGATGTCGTCCGTCAGATCGCCGCTGCCGAGCGAACCTACCGCAAGATCGACGTAAGGATCAACTCCGTCGGCGGCGATGTGGCCGCGGGTATCGCCATCTTCAACTTCCTGCGGCAGTCCGCGGCCGACATCACGATCTACATCGACTGCATCGCGGCATCTACGGCGTCGTTCATCGCCGGCTGCGGCAAGCGTGTCAAGATGAGCCGCTACGGTCAGATCATGATCCACCAGCCTATGAGCGACGTGTTCGGCAATGCCGCCAAGTTGAAGGATTGCGTCGTCCACCTCGAGCAGATCGAGAACACGCTGTGCGAGATTTACGCGGAGCGCACGGGCAAGAGCGTCGAAGAGATACGCACGACCTATATGGATGGCCGGGATCATTGGCTGACTGCCGAGGAGGCGCTGGCCGAGGGTTTCGTCGACGAGATCTTCGATGACGACCGCACCGCTGTCTCCGCGTCGCTTACGCCGCGCGAGCGCTGCGAGCGCTACACGGCACTTTACATCGAACATGTTTCACTTAAAAATCAAGAACAGATGATCAACAAACTCAGATCGATGCCGGCCTTTTCCGACTGTGCGGACGAGGCGGCAGTCATGTCGCGCATTACGGAGGTCGTGAACAAGGCCCAAGAGCACGCGGCGGTGGTCGCCGAGCGCGACGCTCTCAAGGAGAAGGTCGCCGATCTCGAACGCAAGGAGCGCGAAGCCGCGGAGGCGGCCTACGATGCCGAAGTCGACACGGCACGCGAGGAGGAGCGCATCGGCGCCGACGAAGTACCGGGCTTCAAGGCGCTGATGCGCAAAGACCCCGAGAACACGCGCACGCTGCTTGCGGCACGCAAGCCCAAGCGTCGCATCATGCAGACCCTCGCCTCGGCGACCGGCGCCGAAGGCAAGACCGACAAGGACTACCTCGCCGAGCGTGAAGCGGAGGTTCGTGCCCGTCTCAAACAGTAATCAATCATCAATTTCATTCAATTATGGCAAATCCGAATATTCAAACCGCCTACGGCGGCGAAGTCCTCGACCAGATTCTGGTCATGGCCGCCACGGGCAATCAGCTCTTCGAGAAGGGGCTGATCCACATGGAGACGAGCATCGGCGACAAGTTCTACATCCCGCGTCTCCAGCTTTCGAAGCTGCTGCAGAAGCGCGTCGAGATGCCCAAGAGCGAGAACTCGAAGGGCGAGTTCAAGATCGACGAGCGTCTTCTGAAGCCCGAGGACGTCATGGTCTACACGGAGTTCAACCCGCGATCGTTCGAGAAGTTCTGGAAAAAGTGGCAGCCGACGGGCAACCTCGTGTTCCGGCAGCTTCCGAGCGACGTGCAGGTGACGCTTCTGAGCGAGGTGCTCAAGCAGGTCGGCACGGAGCTGGGCTATCATTTCATTCAGGGCGTGTCGGGCGATGGCGAGGAGCAGTTCTTCAACGGCATCCTCACGCGCATGCTGGCCGATCCCGATGTGGTGAAGGCGACCTGTGCGGAGACGAGCCAGATCAAGCGTCTGCGCGCCGTCTGGGAGAAGACGGCGGATAAGGTTCGCGATCAGGCGAACTTCACTTTCCTGATGTCGTCCGCCGACTTCGACAAGTACGACAACGAGCTCACGGATCTGCATCACAAGGGCGCCGATCCGACCTCGACGAACATCGCCCGCTTCAAGGGCAAGCGCATCGCTGCGCTGAACGACTGGCCCGACGGTGTGATCGTCGGTACGATCTGCTCGCTGGGCACGGATTCGAACCTCTACGCGGGCTGCAACCTCGCCGACGACTACGAGTGCCTGCAGGTCGACAAGGTGCAGGCCAGCGGCGAACTGTACTTCATCAAAATGCTGATGAAGGCCGACACGCAGATCGCATGGGGTCAGTTGGTGACGCTGCTCGACTGCCGCGCCGGGGAAGAGCCGTCGGACGACCAGAAGGGCGACGAGGAGGTCGTCGGATAATCGAATACGAACGCATTAAACCAAAAGATTATGAAAGCTAAACTGAAAGTGCTGGTTCCGTTCACGGACAAGAACGACCGCACGGTACGCTACAAGGAAGGCGATACGGTCTCCTTCGACGACATCGAGCGCGTCAACGATCTTGTCGCGCGCAAAGTCTGCCGTCTCGAAGCCTTCGAGGCCGAGAAGCCGGAGACTGCTGCAGCCAACGAGATCGCCGTCGGTGACAAGAGCTATCCTCTCGCTGCCGTGAAGGTCGCGCTGGAAGCCATCGGCGTCACCGTTTCGAAGAATGCGGGTGTTCCGGCCGTCGGCAAGGCCGTCGCAGGGCTGACCGACGACGAGCGTGCGAAGCTGGCGGAGACCCTGACCGCATCGGAGGAGTAACCGGGCATAGCGTATGATACCTTCGGAATTCAAGCGTACTTACTATCCGGCCATCGAGCGCGTCTGTGCCGGAACAGGGCTGAACCCGCTTTTCGTGGCGGCGCAGGCCGCGCTCGAGACGGGCTGGGGCAAGAACGCCATCGGCAACAACCTCTTCGGCATCACGGCCGGCGACAAGTGGACGGGCAAGCGTCGGATCGTGCGCACGACGGAATACTTCCGGGACGACCGTCAGGGCGGCAATTTCGTCCGCGTGCATTCGATCACGCCGCTCCTCGACGGCCGCTACCGCTACGACGTCGACCGTGCCTTCCGCGACTACGACACGGTGGAGGAGTGCCTGCGCGACCACTTCAAGGTCTTGTCTGCGAAACGCTACGCTGCGGCGATGCCGTATCGCGACGATGTACGGCGGTTCGCCTGCGAGGTCGCAAAGGCCGGCTATTGCACGGCCGATCCGGCGGTGTATGCCGACAGCATCGCGAAAATCGCACGCATGATCGAGCGGGCTTAACTTCAATAGAAACAGAGAAATGGATAGCGTAGTGATGCAAATACTGGCGTGGGCGCTTCCGAGCGGCTTCTTGTCATCCGTGGTGACATGGCTGGTCACGCGCCGTCAGCGGAATAACGATTTTCTGGCGTCGCTGCAAAAGTCCATCGACCTGCTGACGGAGAAGTACACCGAGACGCTCAATGAAAACGTGCGTCTGCAAGCGGATAACGCCCACCTGCTGGCCAATCAGAAAGTCATGGAGGAGAAGATCGACGCCCTGAATAAAAAGATCGATCAGTTAACCAAACAGCTCAAAACACAGAATGAAAAATCGAATTCGGGGAATTCCCCTCGTAGTGCTCCTCGCCGCTCTGCTGATGGCGGCGTGCGGAGCAATCAAGAACACGACGAGCGAGCAGACGGCCTCGTCGGAGCAGAGCAGCTTCGGCGTGCAGCTCGAAGCGCAGGCCGCCGCCGTTCGCGACACGCATCGGCATGCGCAGCAGCAGACGCAGACGGACTCGACGACGACACGCCGGGAGTATGCGGAACCGGTTCCGGAGGAGCGGACGGACATGACGATTCCGACGCAGAGCCTCCTTGATCTTCCCGACGGCGCGAAATATAGTGCACAGAACGGCCGTGCGAGCATCGAGGCCGAGCGTCAGGGCGACAAGATCGTCGTTCGGGGCAGATGCGACAGCATCGCCCGGCGCTGCACCTACTTCGAGAACCGCGTCTTCCGACAACGCGTCCTTATCGATTCGCTCACGGCTCGGCTGGATGAGATGCAGGCATACCGTGCACGCGCCGACTCGCTGCTGTCGGCCGCAGTTCTGACCCAACGAACGGTCGAGCGCACGAAACGGCCGCCCGCCACATGGTATCGGTGGCTGCTTGCAGGCTTCCTTGCGGGAGGGACTGCGACGGCTTTGCTTACGAAAACCAACCCGCTGAAAAGTATTGTAAAACTCATTAAAAACATCGTGTAATATGGCAGACAGCACACAGCAGACCCCTGCATCGGAACACGACGGGTTCATCTACGGTCTCGAATCCTTCGTCTTCGACGGCAAGGAGTTGGGGCTTATCAGCAACGACGGTCTGGATTGGGGCGGCGACGAACCGTCGACGAATAAAATCTGGGCAGCACAGAAACGTTCGGCTCCTGTGAAGGAGATCGAAGAGAATCCCGGCACGAGCGAGATCGAATTCGACCTGATCGAACTCAAGCCCGCGAACCTCGTGCAGGTGATGGGCGGTACGACCTCTAAAAACGGCAAGAAGTGGAACGCGCCCTCGAAGCGCATCAAACTGGAGGGGCCGGTTGTCATCCGCTCGGCGGACGGCTCCGAAACCGAAGCCGCAAAGGTCTCGCTTCTGGCCTATCCGCGCGGCAAGTACGACTATTCGGACGTGATGAAGATTCACTGCAAGGCAACCTTCCTGCTGCCGGATGATTCCGCAGCATCGCCTTACGGCTTCGACTTCGCTCCGGACGAGGAAGAGGAAGTTGTCGGATAGCACCGTCGAGCGATGAATGTGAATCCGCACATCGAAATCGAGGCAGCGGAGGCTCTGCTGGACATCGGAGTCTCGCTGCCCTTTTTCAAAATCCCGTTTACCCGCAAGGTCGTGCGTCTGACGATGCGTCGGCCGTGTCTGGGCGGTCAAATACGCCTCGCACGGCTCTACCTCCAGACGGGCATCACCTACGAGCGGATGCTGGCGTTCACCAAGCACGAGGAGCTGGCCTACATGGCGCTGCACGGGCGGCGAGTGTCGAAAATGGTGGCCCTGACGATTTGCCGGGGAGCCTTCTCTACGTGGCTGTTCTCCGGCCTTCTGGCATGGCTGCTGCGCTGGTTCGTCGATGACGAGTACCTGCGTGTCGCGAACATGCAGTTCCTGCGCCTGCTGGGGACGAAGTCTTTTATGAGTATTATCAGATCGATCTCGACGGCGAACCCGATGAGACCGAGGCTGAGCCGCGAAAGAAGAAAAAAGGGGAGTTAAAGACCGTCTACGAAGGTTCCCATAGCCCCTTCGGAATGGTGTGGCAGATCGCTGCCGCGACAGGCTGGAGCGTCCGATATATCCTCTGGGGAGTGAACTATCAGACGCTGCGCATGATGCTGGCAGACGCGCCGCGCTACGTCAAGAAAAAAGAGAAGCCGCGAACGCTTTCCGGCTTCATACAATCGAGACTCAAGAAAACAAGTAAACCGCATGCCGAAACCCGTTGAAATAGAATTTTTGATGCGCGACAAGCTCTCCGGCGGCCTCGATGCCGCCGGGAAGTCTGCCGAGGCGCTCGGAGATCGTGTCGAGCGGGTTTCGCAAAGCATCACGGAGCGCATCGCGGCGCAGCGCGAACAGGTACGCTACGTCGAACAATGCCTGAAAGACCTGCGGCGTCAGTACGACCGGCTGGGGCCGGGCACGGCGCAGACGGAGATGCGCGCGGAGATCGAAGCCTGTACGCGTGCGCTCGAAGAGGACAAAGCCGTGCTGAACGGACTTCGCAGCGAGCACGAAAAGAACTCTGCGACGGCCCGCGGGCTTACGATGGAGCTGCGGCAGCTTCAGGGAGCGATGGCGAAGATGCGCCTCGAGGGGCGCCAGAACTCGCAGGAGTACCAGACGATGGCACAGCGTGCCGCATTGTTGCAGGATACGCTGGGCGACCTGCGCACGCAGACGAAGATTCTCTCGCACGACAATGCCGGGCTTCAGGGCTTGATAAGCGGTGCGAGCGGCGTTGCCGGGGCCTTCACGATGGCTACGGGCATCATGGGCGCCTTCGCGTCGGAGAACGAGAACCTCGTCAAGATTCAGACGCGCGTGCAGAGCGTGCTGGCCATCACGATGGGCTTGCAGCAGGTGATGAATGCCTTGAACAAAGATTCCGCCTTCCGGCTCGTGACGGTCGTCAAGATGAAGAACCTGCTGACGGCGGCCAATACTCGGCTGGCCGCGTCGCTGGGCATCTCGACGGCTGCGGCCTCGGCGCTCATGGCGACGCTGACGCTGGGGCTGTCGGCCGTCATCACGGGTCTGATCGTCCTGTGGGATCGTTATTCCGACTCGCAGGAGGCTGCTGCCGCCAAAGCCAAAGAGTGCGTGGAGATCGAGAAAGAGGGCCGTGCGCAGATGATCAAGACGCGCTTCGAGATCGACTCGACCCTGAAAAGCCTCAAGGAGTTCAACGGCACGAAGGAGCAGGAAAAGGCGAAGGTCGAAGAGCTCAATCGTAAATACGGCGAGAGCTTCGGCTACTACAACACCATTGCCGAATGGTACGATGTGCTGCTTCAAAAGGGCGAAGCGTACATTCAGATGCTCTTTTTGCAGGCGAAGGTGCAGGCTCTCATCAATAAGGCTACCGAGGCGGACGAGCAGGTGAATACGCTTCAGGCTACTCCGGCCGATAAAGTCAAGGGCGCCACCGGCGGCTTCGGCCGTTGGATGGCCAAAGTGGGCGGTGCGCAGATGGGGATACTGCCCAGTGAGATGGATCGCGAGGTCGACAAGTCGAATGAGAAAGTAAAAGCGAGGTTGGTACAGGCCGCTCGGGAGCAGCGTGACGCCTACCTCGACGAGGCGAAGAAGCTGGTGGAGGACATCGCCGATCTGGGCAAGGAGTCCGGCCTCGGCGGGTTCATCGCGCCTCCGAAGGACGGCTCCGGCGATGTATCCAAGCTCACGCAGAACCTCGTGGATTACGAAACGAAGGCCCGCCGGCGCATCGAGGATACGCGCATTTCGTTGATGAAGGAGGGCTTCGAGAAGGAGCGCGCCGAGGCGCAGAATGCCTTCGAGCAGGAGAAAGCTCGTATTGCCAAAGAGGAGCAGGAACGGCTTCAGCTTTACGAGCGTCTGCGTAAGGTCGGCGGGAAGGTTACGCCGGGACAGAAAAGTACGATCCTCGCCCAAGCCGCCGCGCAGCGTGTGCAGGCGGCCCGGAAGCTCGACCATACGCTGGCCGAGATCGACAAGAAGGAAGAGAAGGCGGATGCGGATCATCTCGAGAATCTTCTCAAAACCTACAAAGATTACGCTGCGGAGCGCGAGGATGCCGAGCGCAAGCACGATAAGGCCATCGCCGCGCTGCGGAGCCATCTGAGCGACGAGCGTCTGGCAGCGTTGGGCAAGCAGATGACGGATCGTTTCGTCGGTAATGTCGATCTGCTGGCCCGGCCGATGATCGACGCGGCGCGTCTGGCTGAGAAAGGGTGGCAGGATGCCGGCGAGGGTATAGCTACGGTGTTCAGCTCCCAGTTCGGCATTGATGACGCTGCCGGCAGGCGCCACGAGATTCTCATCACGCCGATTCTCCCCAACGGCGATGTCCTTTCGGAAGAGGAACTGAATGCGTACATCGACGAGTCACTGAACGGCGCCGAGGACATTCTGAAAGCCGATGCGCTGGGTCTGGTGATCGCCGTCGATGTCGATCCGGACGGTACGGCGGGCGAGGCATTGCATCTGCTGCAGGAGAAGTACTACGCACTCAAACAGGATACGGAGGGCAATGCTGCTTCCGATGCGCGTATCCGCCGCGCGCTCAAGGTCGCCGAAGATACGAAGAACCGGGAGCTGGCCGATCTGTCGGGCCTTCTTGCGAAATACCGGGATTTCGAGGCACAGCGCGCGGAGATCAGGCGTCAGGGCAACGAGGATATCGCCGCGCTTGAAGAGCAGCGCACGGAGGCTAATTCGGAGCAGATCGACCGGGCCATCGCCGTTGCGCGTCAGAAGATCGAGGAGGGCATCCGCTCGGTGAACGACGCCGAGGCTGCGAGCATCTCCAAAGACAACGGATTCCTCAAGCAGCTCTTCGGCGATTACTCGTCGCTGTCGTTCGACAAGCTGCGCGAGCTGATCGCACAGGCGAAGGAGCTGCAGGCATACCTGAACGGCAAGGGGTCTGCGGAGGGTATCACCTTCATCTCCGCCGCGGATTTGAAGAATATCGAGAAGAGTCCTGCGGAGTTGGACAAGCTGCGCAAGGCGCTCGACAAGTTGCTCCAGACGGGCAAGAAGGGCGGTACCAACAAATGGGAGAACATCTTCAAGACGTTCGAGAAGGGTCTGGCCGAACTCAAGGGTGCGAACGGTATCAAGGATATCTCCGGAGCTATCGGAACCATCGGCGGCGCCGCCGCGGACGCCGCGGGGGAACTCGCCGCGATGTTCGATCAGATGGGCGACACCCAAACCGCGGATGCCATCAGCGGCGTGCAACAGGTCATGAGTGCCGTGTCGAACATCGGTCAGGGGTTCGCCAAAGGCGGCATCGTGGGAGGTATCGGAGCCGCCATCGGCGAAGCGGCCAACTTCATCGGGCAAGCCTTCGCCGCCGAAGCCCGGCATCGGGAGGCGCTGAAGGAGATCGAGCGTGCGAAGCTCGACTTCCAGCGGCAGTACAACCTCGCGCTGCTGGAGCAGAACCTGCTGCTCAAGGAGGCGTCGAACGTCTTCGGGGAGCGTCAGATCATGAAGGCTGCCAACGCCATGCAGGTCTACAAGGATGCTCTTTCGCAGTTCGAGGCCGAGATGAAGGGCTCGGCCCCTACGATGAACTGGTTCGAACGTATCACGGGCGACGCTCTCGGAACGTACGCAGCGCGCATGGCGCAGTACAAGGAGGGCATCTACGGACTCGCTTCGGCCCAGATCGTCACGGGACACAAGAAGACGGGTCTGTTCGGCTGGGGCAAAGGCAAGGATTTGTACAGCAGTATTCTCTCGGTCTATCCGGAGCTGATCGACGCCAACGGCGAACTGGATACTGCGATGCTCCAGACGATTCTCGACACGCGGAAGATGTCGGACGAGACACGCAAGTATCTGGAGAACCTCATCGAGTTGAAGGATGCGATGGACGAGGCGGAGCAGGCGTTGGAGGACTACCTGTCCTCGACCTTCGGGTCACTGGGCGACAGCGTGCTGGATCGTGTCCGTGACATGGCCAAAGGTGTCACGGGGGTCTACGGCGACATGTGCGACGACATCTCGTCCAAGCTCGAGGAGCTGGCCGAGCAGGTCGTCTACTCGCTGTTCTTCGCCGACAAGTTCGACAAATTGCAGGACGACCTGAAATCGATCTACGCGAGCGGCAAGAGCGAAGAGGACATCGCCTACGACGTGATGGATCTGCTCGACGACTTCTACTCGGGCATCGGTTCGAATATGGACGCTGCCGAGGCGTGGATGGAGGAGTTCGCGAAGCGCGCCGAAGAGATGGGATACGATCTGTGGAAGCCGGACGCGACCACGCAGAGCGGCAAGGCCGGAGCCTCCACGACCATGACGCAGGATCAGGGCACGAAGCTCGAGGGGCTGATGACGTCGCTTCAAATGCACGGTGCGAGCGTCGACGACAAGATGGATGACATCGCCGAAGGTCTGGGCTCCTCGCTCGATGCGCTGAACAGAATAGCGAAAAATACCGATACGTTGCCGCAGATATTGGCCTTGTGGCAGGCCATCAAGCGGGATGGTTTGAAAGCGAAATAGCGATATGGATGTACTGAAAGGACTTTTGCTGATCAATGACATCGACCCGTTCGATGCCTACGGGGCGTTCCTCGCGGAGGACAAGCCCGGCGACATGAAGAACTACTCGTCGCTGCTGAAACCCGCAGCGGTCAAGACGCAGAAGGAGGTGTCGCTGCGGGAACGTCACGGCGTGACGGTTCCCTCGACTATCGTGCAGCGCCGCGAGGCCCGTGACGTATCGCTGCAGTTCGCCATCTTGGCCGCCGACAGGGAGGAGTTCCTGTCGCGCTATGCGTCTTTCGTCGAGATGCTCCAGACGGGCGAGGAGGGGTGGCTTGATTTCTACTTTCCGGAGATGAACCGCCATTTCCACCTGTTCTACCGCGAGGCTTCGGATTATAAGCAGTTGACGGATTTCGAGGGCGAGGTCGCCGGCAAGTTCACGGTGAAGTTTCGCGAGCCTTTGCCGTCGTTTTAACCCCATTCAAACGCCGTTCGAACGGCATTCGAACATGAAGATAGGAAAAGATAAGATCAAGCATTTCGCCGTCTGCTTCGCAGTCGTCTTCGCGCTGGGCGCTCCCGGCGTCTGGCTGTCCGCAGGGTTGGCTCTGGGTAAGGAGTACGGCGACAAGAACGCCTCCGGCAACCATTGGTGCTGGTGGGATTTGTCGGCGGATGCCCTCGGCATCGCTGCGGGATACGGATGTTGCTGGCTGCTCATGAAACTATGGAACTGAAAGTCTATAACCGGAAAGGCGTGCTGAAGCTAACGGTCTCGCCGTCGGAAAACTCCACGCGTCAGAAGCGGCTGATGGGCGACCACGTACTCGGTCTGTCGTTCACGGCTTTCGAATGCGTGCCGTTGGAGGTCTACGACTACGTGGACTTCGAGGGCGTGCGCTTCTGGATTACGGAGGAGTACGCCCCGAAGCAGACCTCGACGGTCGAATGGGAGTACGATTGCAAGTTTTACGGCATCGAGAGTCTCATGAGGCAGGCCCTCGTGCTGAAGATAGTCGACGGGGAGAACGATCCGATCTTCTCGTTGACGGCTCCGGCCCGCGAGCATATGGCTCTTATCGTGGCCAATATCAACCGGCAGATGGGCACGACCGACTGGAAGGTCGGCGAGGTTCTCTCGACGGAGAACCTGACCCTCGACTACGAGGGAACCTATTGCGACGAGGCGCTCTCGATGCTTGCCGATGCCGCGAAGACGGAGTTCTGGACGGACGGCATGACCGTGAACCTCTGCCGCTGCGAATACGGCGACGAGGCGGTGCTGGGCTACGACAACGGCCTCGTGTCGCTGGAGCGGGAATCCGCCGACAACGTCAAGTTCTTCACGCGTCTGTTCCCCATCGGCTCGACGCGCAACATCGATCCGGATGAGTACGGCTACAGCCGGCTGCAACTGCCCAGCCGTCGGTCGTATGTGGAGCAGAACACGCAGCAGGGCATCGTCGAGCACTACGAGCGGGATGCCTTCTCGGGTATCTATCCGCGGCGTATCGGCACGCTTTCAGGTGTCCGCAGCGAGCAGCATACGGACGATGACGGCGAGCCTTTCACGATCTACTACGTCAAGGACACGAGCCTGACGTTCGACCCGAACAGCTACGAGATCGGAGGTCTCGTGAAGCAGATGACCTTCCAGAGCGGCGAGCTGAACGGCCGGGACTTCGAGGTGAACTACGACACGAAGACGCGGGAGTTCGAGATCATCACCCAATGGCCCTACGACGACGATACGCAGTTGCCGGGCGGGTTGCTGATCCCGAAGGTCGGCGACGAATACATCCTGTGGAATATCCGCATGCCGAGGGAGTACTACCCCCTTGCCGAACAGGAGTTCGCCGAGGCCGTGGACGAGTACCTGCTCGAACACGGTCAGGATCGCTACGTCTATAAGGGTCGCACGGATTATGTCGAAGTCGCCCGGCGGCGCCTTACGCTCGACGTCGGTCGGCGCGTGCGGCTGGAGAGCGACGAATACTTCCCCGGCACGGGTTATCGGACGAGCCGCATCACCTCGATCTCTCAGAACGTGCAGTACCCCTCGGAGATGGACATCGAGGTGAGCGACGTGCTGGGCAAAGGCGCGCTGGAGAAGATCGACGAGGAGCTGGGCGAGGTGCGGCACTATGCCAAGACGGCTTCGGCGGGGCTTCCGGATATCGTGCGGAGCTGGGAGAACACGCCGGCCAGCGATTTCAACCTTTTCTCGGCGAAGCGCAGCCGCAAGGAGTTTCTCAACAAGCGGGAGAACGACACGGCGCAGGGGCTGATCACCTTCGAACAGGGATTGCGCCTCGGCGGCTTCAAGAGCGGCATTGCGGGCGGGGAGATAGACGCTGCGGGCAATGCGGAGCTGCTGTCTGTCGTCGTGCGCAGCCTGCTGCGATCCCCGTCGTTCGTCGACGGCCTGTTAGGGTCGGGATGGCAGTTGGAGATGGATGCGGACGGCATATCGCATCTGGCGGTGGATCGCCTGACGGTTCGTCAGACGATGCGGGTTCTGGAGCTGCTCGTGGAGAAGGTTCGCTCGGTGGGCGGCGAGCTCGTCGTGTCGGCCGCTGACGGAAAGGTCTCCGGTGTCGACATGGACGCTGCGGGGCAGCACTACCTGCTGACCTTCGAGATGGGGTGTCCGTTCGTCGCCGGCGACCTCGTCCGCTGCAAAGTCGAAGGCGGCGCGGCTTCGAAATCCTACTGGGTCGAGATCGCCTCGGTGGAGGGCGGTGTGGCGAGGGTCGCCGCCTCGGAGTTCGGGAATGCGCTGCCGGCCGTCGGCGACGAGTGCGTGCTGATGGGCAGCACGTCCGATCCGCAGCGTCAGGGATTGATCCTGATCTCGGCGACCGATGACGGGCAGCCGCACATCGACGTGATGAGCGGCGTGAGCGGCAAGACGCTCGCCGGCTGTCTTCGTGCCCGCATGGGCAATCTGGACGGCATCGCCGATTCGTGGTTTCCCGCAGACGATCAGCCGCACGGATACGGCTTGTATGCGGACAACGCCTATCTGCGCGGCCGCTTTCTGCTCACCACGGGCGAGGATGTCCTGACGAAGTTCGAGGTGATGGAGGGTACGATCCGTTCGAGCGTCGAATCGATGCGCAACGACTTCACGACGGGCCAGAGTTTCCTGAACAATCCGAACTTCGGCAATGGCATGCGCTACTGGGACTCGGACAATGATATCGCCTTCTTCACGCTCGGCGGGAAATATCTGTGGGTGAACGGCGCACCCTATTCGAACAAGGGTAGCTACGCGGGTGTCGAGTATGTCGACGGCCGCACGGTGATGTGTATCAACAACAACTACATCCTCCAGAAGAATGCCGACTTCAAGACGCGGCCGGCCTACGAGCCGGGGCTGGACGGGCTGCTCAAGGCCAAGCCGGTGTTCCTCACGTTCTTTTACAAATGCACGGAGCCGGGGACGCTGGTGATCGAATTCGAGGATGTCGACCAGACGGGCTTTCAAAACTTTCAGGAGTTTCGCATCACGCAGGATATCGCCGCCGGCGAAGGTTACCGCACGTTCGAGGGCAGCGGCCTGTGGAACGGTACGGGCGACTTCCGGCTGTCGTTCAGCGGCAAGATGTACCTCTACATGCTGATGCTGTCGCTCGACCACATCGAGGACTTCGTCTATTCGCACAAGACGCTCTTCGAGCAGACCGACCTGCTGGTGAAGATCGCCACGGAGTCGTTCGACAAGGACGGGAATCTCGTCAACACGACGGGGCTCGTCAGCCGCGAAGACGTCGCCGGGATGTACGCCATTGCCGGGGACGGCACGTTGCAATCGTTCGTCGGGGCTTCGGCGGAGGGTGTTTTCATCAAGGCCGGCAGTATCAAATTGGAAGGTTTGGTCACGGCAAACGGGAACTTCAGGATTCTGGAGGACGGAAGCATCGAGGCCGCCAACGGAGTCTTCAAGGGCGAGATCGAGGCTACGAGCGGAACCATCGGGGGCTTCGAGATCGGCCGGAACCGCATCGGAGCCGTTGCGTCGCAGACCGGCTCCGGGGGCAGTTTGGCTATTTACGAGAATTTTTTCCGCGTGGGCGGCGATTCGGGCTATGCGATGCTGGGCAACGACGTGATCCCGGCCTCGGCCGGCGGAGCTTTCAGTGCGGTCGGCCGCATCGTGAACCAGAAGCAGAATGCGGGTGCGCAATGGGGTTTCGACGCCGCGAACTACGGCCTGTTCATCGACGTGAGCGGCGGTACGAAGAACTACGGCATCAGCAGCAATGCGGCGTTGATCGCGCCCTCTTTCATTGGCACGAAGGCCGGCATCCTGACATTCGACAGCGGCAGTTACAAGGTCGACTTCTCGCAGTGCAACGTCATCCTGATGTACTACAACGATCCGAATTATAGCGGGACGAATGTCGAACTTCCCGGCGAGCTCTCCGTCGCCCGTCAGTTCGGGCTGTCGGTGCTGCCGGACGATTTCGCGGCCACTGTGACGTTCCGCGTCCGTCCGGGGTCGAAGAAGATCACCCTGCAGGGCATCTATAACCACAACGAGGCGCTCGTGGACTACGGAATGGAGTCCGGGGATTCCGTCACCGTGCTGATCACGAAGATCGACGGGTTCCGCTACCAGATATTGAACCACTCAAATTAAGGAGAAATGAAAAAAGTCAACCTCAAGGAATTCGATGTCTTTACGGACATCTCGAAACGGCAGCGCGTACGTTGCGACATGCGCCGGAGCGTCGCTAACCTGCTCTACAACCAGATGCACGGCATCGAGGCGCTGAATCTGGCTCTGACGATCCACCGCAGCGAAGGTGAGCTGTCGGTTTCGGACGACGACCTGCGCATGCTTCAGACGGCTGTCGAGCGCTTCGGAACGCCCGCATTGATCGATGCGTTCGCGGAGCATGTCAAGGAATACAACGAAACCCCTCAAACGGAATAGGATATGGCAATCACGGATGAAGAGAAGAATCTTCTCAAGAAGGAGATTCTGGACGAGATCAAGGCGTCGTCGCAGGGCGTTCTGGAATTGGAGAAGGTCACGGCGCTCACGGGCGTGAACTCGCTTCCGGCCATGCAGGGCACGAAGGTGGTGCTGGTACCCCTGCCGCTGCTGTCGAAGCCTGCGGAGGATGCCGCCGCTGTAGCCCTTGCAGCCGCTTCGGAGGCCGCGGACGCCACGGCCGAAACGGAGGATGTCGCGGACGTCACGCGGGAGCTGGCCAAAGAGATGGCCACGGCCACGGCCCAGACGAAGAGTGCCACGGCTGCTGCCGAAAGCGTCGTTGCAGAGTTCAATGCCGTTGCCGAAACGGCGCTGGGCGGCACGTCGCTGTTCAACGTCAATGCACGCTGCGGCGATGCGGCCTACACGTTGGAGACGGCGCTGCAGGCACTCGCAGCGCAGGAGATGAACGACGGAGTCACCTACCGGAAGAAGGGACTTGTCGTCACCTACCGCATCGATGCGACCAAATGGGAGACGCGGCAGTTCATCGGGGCGACGCTCGACGACTGGACGCAGGAGGCCCTCTGGCAAGGCTTCGGCAGCGGCTCGGGCGCAGGAAACGTCTATAACGTGACGACGCTGCTTCCTCTGGATAGCGGTTACTACACGCTTGCGACGGCCCTTGCCGCCGTGGCGCGGGAGAAGGGGCAGGCGCGCGGTCTTGTCCTGACGTTCGCCGTCAGCGACGGGGAGTGGCAGAGCTACCAGTTCATCGGCGCCACGCTGGACGGCTGGAACGACACGGCACAATGGCGGGAGTTCGGCAGCGGCGTGCGGAGCGTCACGGTGAACGGCGGAGGGAAGGTGCAACCCGACAGCGACGGCAACGTCGACATCCCTGTGCCGACGGTCGACGACTCGCTGGATGCGGAGTCCACGAATCCCGTGGAGAATGCCGCCGTCGCGCGCCGTCTGAACGAGATCGACGCAAGTACGGTATTCGGCATGACGGCCGACTTGAACGAGGACGAGTCGAGCGTGCGTCTGTCGCTCACGAATAAGTCGGGTGCGGAGATCGCCGGTGTCGACATCCCTGCGGGCGGTGGTGGCGGCGGAGAGAGCGCCACGACGAAGATCGTGCTCTCGGCCGGCGTCGATCACCCCGTCGTCAAGGAGGGCGGCTCGGTGCGTCTGACCTATACCTACGACCACCAGTACGCTGCCGGCGACGATGCCGGAACCACCACGGGCCAGAAGGCGACGATTCGGATCACGGCCTCGCGCGGTTCGGTCGAGGCGTTCGGGGAGACGGTTCAGGATGTTTCGAAGGGTAGCTATACGCTCGACCTTACGCCCTACCTGCAGGCCGGCGTTACGGACATCTACGTGCGCGCCACGACGACCGACCCGGAGACGGGCCGCCAGCAGTCGAAGCAGTCGTATGTCTCGGTACGCGTTGTCGCGCTGTCGCTTTCGAGCAGCTACAATCTCGCGACGGGACTCGCGGCGGGCGGCTACGGAGCGGAGGATACGGCCGTGATTCCCTTCACGGTGAGCGGTTCGGGCACGAAGGTCGTCACGCTCTATGTGGACGGCCGCCAGTACGATACGGCGACGGTCACCAAGTCGGGCACGACGAACGGGAGTTTCTCGCTTCCGATGTCGGGTCTTTCGGCCGGCCGGCATACCGTCCAGTTGGTCGCGGAGGTCGCTGTGAGCGACGAGTCGTCGCTGCGTTCTGAGAGCGTCTACCTCCTGCGGCGCGGTGCGGGTGGTGCGTTCGTCGGTACGATGCACCGCTTCGCCGACGGCCGCATCTTCACCGACGAGCACCTGTCGCCGCGCCTGAGCGTGGGCCGCTACGAGCAGCTCGCCTTCGACTTCGTGGCCTACGATCCGGCGCAGACCCCGGCGGCGGTCTCGATCTTCGAGAATGACTCTCTGACGCAGGACGTGAGCGTTCCACGCACGACGCAACACTACGCCAACCGCTTCTCCGCACAGGGTGCGGTCACGCTGCGCTTCCTCTGCCGGGGCGTCGAGTACGTTCTTCCGGTGACGGTAGAGCCTTCGGATATCGATATCGAGGAGACGACGGCAGACCTTCGGCTGCGGCTCTCCGGCGCGGGCCGTTCGAATGCCGAGGCCGACCCTGCGACGTGGAGCTACGGCGACGTGCATAGCACGTTCGAAGGGTTCGACTGGAACAGCAGCGGCTGGACGGGCGATGTGCTGCGGATGCGCAACGGCGCCCGCGTGGAGATCGGGATGCAGCCGTTCGCCGCGGACGCGACGTCAAAAGGCGCTACCTACGAGTTCGAGTTGCGCTGCTCGAACGTCACGAATCGCGACGGCGAGGTGCTCTCGTGCCTCGCGGAGGGTATCGGCTTCCGCCTCACGGCGCAGGAGGCGCTGCTGACGGCCTCGGGCGGTACGCAGGTGGGTACGAAGTTCGCCCCGGACATCGACCTGAAGATCGGCTTCGTCGTAGGCGCGAAGTCCGGCCACCGGCTGCTGGAGCTGTACGTCAACGGCGTGCGTTGCGGCGTCAAGCAGTACGCCTCGACGGAGAGCCTGCTGCAGGCGGCGCCGGCGGGGATTAGGATCCGGTTAATTTCTTGTCGATCTGCGGATGCTGCGGGTCTACGACCGTGCCCTGTCGGACGACGAGATGCTGTCGAACTACATCGTCGACCGTCTGACGACCGAGGAGATGGTACGCCTTTACCGCCAGAACGACGTGCTGGACGACGACGGCGACGATATCGGCATCGAGAAGCTCCGCGCGCAGGGCAAGTCGGTGTTCCGCATCGTCGGCGACGTGGAGCTTGTCAACGAGACGAACAACAAGAAATTCGAGGTTCCGGTCGATTTCTACTTCTACTCGGCCTATGGCAAGGAGTACGACTTCGTGGCCCGCAATATCGGCCTGCGCATTCAGGGAACCTCCTCGACGACCTATCCGCGGAAGAACTACCGCCTGTATTTCGACCGGCGGGAGAAGTACGGCACGACGCTGGAGGTGAACGGCGTCGATGTTCCCGATCTGAAATACTCGTTCAAGCCGGGCGCGCGTCCGGTGTCGATCTTCTGCCTGAAGGCGGACTTCTCGGACTCTTCGTCGACGCATAACACGGGCGCCGTGCGGCTCATTGCCGACACGTACCGTAAATGCGGATTCCTCACGCCTCCGCAGCAAGCCTACACGGGTGCGTACGATGTGCGCATCGGCGTCGATGGCTTCCCCTGCGATGGGTTCTACGACAACGACGGCAGCGGCACGACGCGCTATCTGGGTAAGTTTAATTTCAACAACGAGAAGTCGGAGAGTCACGACGTGTACGGCTTCGAGGGCATCGAAGGCTTCAACGATGCTGCGACGCTGGACGGAGAGCGCAACAAGTGCCTGTGTCTGGAGTTCCTGAACAACTCGGCTCCGCTGTGCCTGTTCACCACGGACGACATGACTTCCTTCGACGATGCGCTGGAGTTCCGCTACAAGCCGGATCAGACGTGGGCGACGGCGCATGCCGACGACAAGGCTGCCGTGCAGCGCCTCTGGTCGTGGGTGAAGGGCTGCGAAAACGATGCCGCACGCTTCGCTGCGGAGGTCGATCAGTATTTCGACGTCGATTTCCTCTGCGCGTGGTATCTCTTCACGGACTACCTGATGGCCGTCGACAACCGTGCGAAGAACATGATGTTCGCCACATGGAACGGTCTCGTCTGGCATCCTCTGCCGTATGACCTTGATACGATTCTCGGCGGCCGCAACGACTCGCTGCTCGCGTACCTCTATACGATCACGCACGAGACGTTCGATGACAGCATCGGCTCTTACGCCTTCGCGGGCCACGACAGCGTGCTGTGGACGTTGGTGCGCGAAGGTCTGGGCGCGAAGCTCATCGAGGTGGCGGGTGCGCTGCGCTCGAACATGAGCACGGACGATGTGCTGCGGACGTTCAACGAGGAGCAGATGGGCAACTGGTCGGAGCGGGTCTATAACAAGGACGGCCATTTCAAGTACATCCAGCCGTTGACGGAAGGCGTCCCGACCTCCGAGGGTCAGAAGCATTACGACTATCTGTACGCCTTGCAGGGCAGCCGCTATGCGCACCGCGTCTATACGATCCGCAACCGTTTCGCGCTGCTCGATGCGCAGTACGTCGCCGGCACGTACCGCGCCGACAGTTTCGCGGCCTACTTCGGCTACAAGTTCTCGGAGGACAAGCGGAAGATTCGGATTACGGCGTCGGAGCGCTACTATTTCGGCTACGGCTACACGAGCGGCACTCCGAAACAATCTGCGGTGCTCGCGGCTGATGCGGGCAGCACGGTCGAGCTGACGATGGACGCGGACTTGATCGTCAACGACCCGCAGTATTTCTACGGCGCAAGCCGGATGCAGGGCCTTGACCTATCGAACGTTTCGATGGCACTGCTGCAGACGCTCAACCTGAACAACTGTACGGCGCTGCGGACTTTGAATGTGAGCTGTGCCCAGAGCCAGACGACGCTCGCCGCACTCATCGTCACGAACTGCCTGCACCTGCGGACGCTGAACGTCTCGGGACTGAAATCGAGCAGCTTCACGTCGCTCGACCTGTCGAACAACCTGAAGCTGGAGTCGCTCGTCGCGCGTAACACCTCGCTGCGGAGCGTCGCCTTCGCCGCGGGTGCTCCGCTGACGACAGCGACCCTTCCGGCAACATTGCAGTCGCTGGAACTGGTCGGCCTGAACAGCCTCCCGAACACGGGGCTGACGCTTCAAGGTACGGCATCGATTACACGTCTGGTGATCGACGGCTGTGCGCTGATCGACTGGCAGGAGCTGCTGGCCCGCTGCCCGGCGGTGCAGTATCTGCGTGTGACGGGCGTCGATCTCGAGGACGACGGGGCGCTGCTTCGGAGCCTCGCATCGATGGGCGGCGTGGACGAACAGGGCGGCAATACGCCGACGTGTCGGCTTGTGGGCCGCTGCCGCCTGACGCAGTACATGGACGACGCGGAGCTCGCGGCCATGCAGGCGCATTTCCCGGAGTTGACGATCGAGCAGCCGGCGTGGACGTGCATCGAGTTCGACGATGCGGTCTCCGACCCTGCGAACATTTCGAACCTCGACAACCGGACGGGCTACCGGTTCGATACGCCGTACATTCCGAGCGGCCATGTCGCCCGCATCCTCGCGCAGCGCCATCGCTGTTTGGGCAAGAAGACCGCTGCAGGAGAGGTCACCGTCTTCCCGCTGCATGATGAGAACTCGAACTACTACGCCGATGCGGATGACGTGTCGCTGGCCACGCCGGCGGTACTGACGGGCCGCGACGGCAACGTGTGGATGTACGAGCCGCACCGCTGGCGCAAGGGCGTCAACGACCTGCTGAACCAGAAGAAATACGCTTTTTTCAGTTCGGATGCCGAATGTCCGGCTGTTGACGGCCAGTACGTGAAACTCACGAAAGAGCAGGTCGAGGTGGCCGCAGGCAAGGCCATCCGCATCGCTGAAGAGTACACGACGCTTGACGAGGCCGTGACGGCCATCGCCGCGAACTCCTACTGCACGGTTCCGGTCGCCGGTTACCGTCAGGTGCGTTTCCCGTCGATGGCTTCGGCAGCTTACGGCGCGGTGTGGCTGGATGCCGCGGGGACGATTCTCGGACGTCTGCGCGCAACTTCGAGTGCGGGTATTCTGAATGGTATGTATCTGTTCGCGGCGGTTCCGGAGGGCGCCGAGCGGCTCGCCTTCACCATCGCCACGGCGGCGGATTTCGACTATGTACTGCTGACCACCAGCGATAAGATCGAGGCCATCGAGCCGGACTGGGTCGAAGACGACGAGGGTCTGGGTGCCGTTTACGAAGCACTGCTGCAAGATGATTTCTTAAAGTCCATTTCGGGCGAGATCAGCACCGGAGCGGTTTCGCAGGCCGACCTGAAAGTCTATGCCGCGAACTCCGGCCCGGGGTTTCAGCTTATCGACTGGGATATGCACTGCGCTGTGGCGAACCTTTTCTATGCGAAATACGGCACGCGCGATTCGCAGGGGCAGTGTGGTTACGGCGAGAGCTCGTACAACAAACGCAGTGGTTTGACGAACATGCTCGGCATGCGGGATACGATCAACCCCGAGAATAAAACCACCGGCGCCTATTATTACGAGGGGGAAACGCTCAAGGACGCGAAATCGACGAACGTGTTGGGCTACGAATGCTGGCAGGGTGATAAGGCTGAATGGCTGGATGGTGTAACGTTCAACAAGGAGAAAGCGAACGGCCGCTGGAGCATCGAGACGCCCGGGCGCGCCCCGCGCGAAGTGCAGGGTATCGCCGTATTTGCGGAGTATTGGCCTGCCAATATGGTCTTTGGCCGCCATATGGACTTGATCGTCGCCCGCGGCGGCGGTTCGGAAACCTCCCATTACTGCGATTGGCAAAACGTGTCCGGTTCTACGCGCCGGGTGGTCTGTCGGTCGAGCAACAGTGCGAGCGCGAGTGGCGGCGTGTCGTGCGCGAGCACGGGCAGCGATTCGTCGAGCACGTACGCGTACATCGGCTCTCGGCTCGCCTTCCGCGGAAAAGTCGTCAAAGCGACGAGCGTCAGCGAGTATAAAGCGTTACCCAGCGTCGAATGACGCTGGGTATTGAAAGTGGCGTAAGCCACTCGAAAATATTTTGAGAATGACGAAATTAGGTTTTTTCGCGATGAATTTTATATTTTTGTACCTCGAAAGGCGGAATCCCCCATAAGCCGGGTGGTCTATCGGTCGAACAACAATGCGAACGCGAATGGCGGCGTGTCGTACGCGAACACGAACAACGATTCGTCGAACACGAACGCGAACATCGGCTCTCGGCTCGCAAACAATGAGGAGAACGCAAGAATGAATGTCGGCCTACTGCACCGGGAACGTGTTCCCACCGCAGCGCCGAGGGGGAGGAGCCTCGCCAGCAGCGGCCTGTGGCCGGAAAGGCGAAACATACAGCGTTGGGTGGAGCTTGGTAGGTTTCCGCAGGGATTCTCGAAGAGGTCAGGCCCGCAGAATTGAAGGTAACATGCGCAGGGATGGGTACATCATTGAGGAGATTGTCGCTACGGACAACATGAAGGCATCGTTCCGATCCGTGTTGCGCGGTACAGACCGCAAACGCAGTCGGGTCGGACGTTACCTGCTCGCGCATGAGGACGAGGTGATCGCGGAGCTGCAACAGCGGATAGCCGACGGCTCGTACCGTGTGGGCGGTTATCGGGAGATGATCGTCATGGAGGCGGGGAAACGCCGGACGATACAGGTGATCCCATTGAAGGATCGCATCGCTGTAAATGCGGTCATGCGAGTCGTGGACGAGCATCTGCACCGGCGGTTTATCCGGACGACTGCAGCATCGATCCGCAACCGCGGGATGCACGACCTGATGGAGTATATCCGGCGCGATATCGCTCAAGACCCCGACGGAACCCGTTACTGCTATACCTTCGACATCCGTAAATTCTACGAAAGCGTCGACCAGCAGGTCGCCATTGCCGCCGTCCGGCGGGTGTTCAAGGACGAACGGCTGCTGAAGATACTCGATGGCTTCATCCATATGATGCCGCACGGGTTGAGCATGGGGCTGCGCTCTTCGCAGGGGCTGGCCAACTTGATCCTCTCGATCTACCTCGACCACGAACTCAAGGATCACCTCGGCGTGCGTTACTACTATCGCTACTGCGACGACGGCCGCGTGCTGGCCGGCTCGAAAGCGGAGTTGTGGTCGGTGCGCGATGCGGTGCATCGATGCGTCGAAGCCATCGGGCTGGAAGTGAAACCCAACGACCGGATCACCCCCATCGAGGAAGGTATCGACTTCCTCGGCTACGTGATCTATCCCGACCATGTGCGGCTGCGCAAGCGCAACAAGCAGACCTTTGCCCGGAAGATGAGCGAGGTCGAGAGCAGACGACGCAGGCGTGAACTGACGGCATCCTTCTACGGGATGGCCAAACACGCCGATTGCAGAAGACTTTTCTCCAAACTAACAGGTATCGATATGAAAAACTTCAAGGATTTGGGCGTTACGTATACGCCGGCCGATGGCAAGAAGCGCTTCAAGGGCGCGACGATCTCCATCCGCGAACTGGTCAATCTTCCCATCGTGGTGCATGATTTCGAAACCGGAATCAAGACCGAACAGGGTGAAGACCGGTGTCTCGTTCAGATCGAAATGAACGGTGAGATGCGGAAATTCTTCACTAATTCTGAAGAGATGAAGAACATCCTTCAGCAGATACGCGAAATGCCGGACGGCTTTCCCTTCGAGACGACCATCAAGGCGGAGCAGTTTGGCAAGAACAAGACCAAATACGTATTTACATGAGAATTCAAGGTAGTGCGGGCGTGGCGCCCATCGAGTGCGTCAATCCGCGCAAGGATAAATGGAGAGTCCGCTGGGACATCGAGGAGCAGGACGGCATGGCCACCTACGAGGAGGCGGAATTCGACCGCCGGCCGACGCTCGAGGAGATCAAGACCGTGGTGCTGACATCGTACAATGCCCGGATCGACGAAACGATCCGCTCGGGGTTCCACTGGGAAGAGACGCCCGTATGGCTCTCGGCGGAGAATCAGTTCAACTACAAGGCCGCGTTCGATCTGGCCGTTCAGACCGACGGCGCGAACCTTCCGGTCGTGTTCAAGCTCGGAACCGATGAAAAGCCGGTATACCGGGAGTTCACGACCATTGACGAACTGAAGAACTTTTACACGGCTGCGATGGCGCACGTACAAGGTACGCTGGCCGCCGGCTGGAAGGCGAAAGACGAAATCGACTTCGGTCTGTATCGAGTCTGACGGATGAAGCCCCTCGGGGGTGGGCATAAAGAAATCCCCCGGCCTGTTAGCAAGTCCTCTTACCTACGTACTAACACAAAGGCGCCTAACCGCACGACCGGGGGAATACCCTCAATCGCGGTTAGGCGTTTTTTTTGTGCCATAAACCTTGCACGTAGGTAAGAGTACACAAAAGTACAAAATTTTAGAGAAAAGCAAACTATGAGAACCCCAATTTCCTACTATGGCGGCAAGCAGACGATGCTCAAGCACATCCTGCCTCTGATTCCGTCGCATAAGATTTACACCGAGGCGTTCTGCGGCGGCGCGGCCGTCCTGTTCGCCAAACGGCCCGCCGAAGCCGAGATCATCAACGACATAAACATGGAGTTGACGAATTTCTACTGGTGCACGCAGGTCTACTATTCCGACCTCAAACATGAGATCGACAAGACGCTGCACAGCCGCGACCTGCACGCCCACGCCGGGCACATCAACTCCTATCCGCAGTTCTTCACTCCCGTCGAGCGGGCGTGGGCTGTATGGGCGCTTTGCAAGATGTCGTTCGCCTCGATGATGGACGGGACGTTCGGATACGACTTCAGCGGCACGATGACCAAGAAGCTGCGCAACGCGAAGGATGAGTTCACGGAGCAGCTTTGCCAGCGGCTCGAACGGGTGACCATCGAGAACCGCAACGCACTCGACGTGATCGCCTGCTACGACGCTCCCGATGCCTTCCATTTCGTCGATCCGCCCTATGTGAACTCCGATTGCGGACACTACGAGGATACGTTCAACGAGCAGAATATGGAGCAGCTCCTGCGTCTGCTCGAAACCGTCAAGGGGAAGTTCATGCTTACGATGTTCCCCTTCGATATGATCGACCGGTACGCCCAGAAGAACGGATGGATCATTCACCGTGTCGAGCGGACGATCAGCGCCTCGAAGTCGAGCCGCCGAAGGCAGGAGGAGTGGATGGTCTGCAACTACGAGGAGCGGGCGCAGGCGTCCCTGTTCGAGGGTGGATATTTCGGCGAGTGAGGCGGAGCCGGCCTAATGCAAAACACCGTTCGAATGGCTTTCGACTGCCGCTCGAACGGTGTTTTTTGTGCGTGTGCGAAATTTTCGTCGCTTTTCGTTTTGGGCTAACTCAACCCCCGAAAAGTCGCATCTGGTTCTGAATTCCGGCGCATTTGGTTTTGTCGATTATAGATGAAAAAGTTGATCATGTTCTCCCCCCCCCTCGTTTTTGTGATCTGTATGGTTCTGCTTTGTGCCTGTCATGAGAGTGATAACGAACAGATACTCGACCAGTTGGATCAGGTCATCGAAAGTAAGGGCCTCTATGCGGTACGTTTCGAACGGCGAGTAGACTCGCTGCGGAGGGAACTATGCACCGCGTCCGACGACACGATGCGGTGGAGGACGGCCAATCGGCTGTTCGATTCCTATATCACCTACAATATCGACACGGCCGCCCGTTACGCGGGGCTGATGCACAATTACGCCGACGCGACCGGCAGCCGGGAGATGAAATTCCTTTCGACGACCTGCGATGTTTCGGTGCTGATCGCCCGCAACAACATCGAAGAGGCCTACGAACGGATCCTTTCCCTCGATACGGTCGGCATCACCCGGCGGATGCGGGCCAGCTATTATACCCAGCAGATGGTGGTCTTCGGGCGGCTCGCCTCGGGCGACGGGTCGGAGGCGCGGCGGAAGGCCTATGCCGATTCGCTTTTCAGGCTCCGCCACACACGGATCGGTTTCGACGGCCACTCCCGTGTCACGCGGCAGCGGATGTATGCCCTCGAACTGATGGATCAGAAGCGTTATGACGAAGCCCTGGAGGTTTTGCTGCCGCTTTACGACCCCGCGAAATACAACAGCCGCACGCTGGCCCGCATCGCCTATAATATCGCCAACGCCTGCTATCTGCTCGACGACGTCGAACGGCACAAATACTGGCTCGCCACGGCGGCGATCTGCGACCTGCAAACTCCCGTCAGGGAGTACCTTTCCCTCTATAACCTGGCCCTGCTGATGTTCGAGCAGCAGGATATGGAGCGTGCGGCGCGCTATATCCAGTGTACGATGGCCGACATGCTTGCCTGCAATTACAACACCCGTATCTTCCACTCCAGCCAGGCCGAGATGATCATCAACCAGGCCGTCGTTTACAGCATCAATTCGCGCAGCCGTATCCTGACCGTCATGATCAACATTTTCATGGGGCTGTTCGTCATCATCGTGCTGCTGCTCATCCATACCCTGCGGCAACATGCCAGGCAGCGGCGTACCAACGCCCAGCTTTCCGCGGTCAATGTCCAGCTCAGCGAACGCAACGAACAGTTCCGGCAACTGAACGACTGCCTGCGCGACGCCAACAAGATCAAGGACAACTATGTGTTCCGCTACATGCTTCTGGCCACGCAGTACCTCGGCCGTGTCGACGAATACCGGGGCGAGCTGCTCAAAACCGCAAAGTCCGAAGGCTCCGAGGCGCTGATGCGCAAGCTGCGCTCGCCGTCGGACGTCGACCGCGACTACCGCGATTTCTACCGGATCTTCGACGAGACCTTCCTGGGTATCTTCCCCGATTTCGTCGAACAGGTCAATGTGCTGCTCGAGGAGCCGGCGCGGTTCCCCGTGCGGGCCGACCGGACGCTCCCTACCGAGCTGCGTATCCTGGCCCATGTCACCGGCGACGAGCACATGCAGAACGCGTTCCGCGGCGGGGAGGACATCCACCGCAGCACCGCCGCAAAAATTTACGGCATCCCGCAGGAAGAAG
>OGOR01000518.1_pt1 | contig 31303 bp, 30 predicted proteins | sample 1552771 | NCBI WGS metagenome assembly OGOR01 (sample SAMEA2580124, study PRJEB22360) | human gut metagenome | biome: human gut; feature: human-associated habitat; material: faeces | place: Denmark | collected 2008/2010
GTTTCAATACATGGCTGTAGGTATGCGTACAGCCGAAGTTTATTTGATTTTGGCAGAGGCGATGGCACGTTTGAACGATTTGTCCGGATCCGTTGAAGTGTTGAATCAGTTACGTGAAAAACGAATCAAAGGAAGTGAAGCTGTGCTTCCGGAACCGGCTACACAGCGTGAGATGATGCAGGAAATCATTAACGAGCGTCGTAAAGAGTTGCTCTTCGGATTCAGCCGTTTCTGGGATTTGAAACGGTTCAATACGGAAGCCGACTATGCAAAGACGATTACCCGTACTTTTCCGCTGGTAACTACGACCGTAGAACAGAAAATATATACATTGAAACCGGATTCACGTTTGTACATCATCCCGTTCCCAGTAGCTGCCCGTGAGAAGAATCCCAATTTGACACTAAATACTAACGAATAAAATAGATAGAAAAGCGATGCGAAAAATTTTAATGATGGCGGCATACATACTCCTTACACTGCAATGTGTTGGAGTGTATGCCGGTGGTAAACTTCCGCTGGAGTATGGAACCAAAAATCTGGTAGTTCATGAAGATACGATCAAAAAAGACACTGTCAAGAAGGCTACCGCTTACGAGAAACTGTTGAAAGATGGAGGAAGTGAATGTGAGGGTATGTTTACGGTCCGTCACATCAAAGATGACTGGTATTTTGAAGTGCCGGATTCTTTATTGGGACGATTGTTATTGGTTGTTACCCGCTTTAAAGCTGTTCCGCAAGGATTTAAAATGCTTAGTGGAGAAGAAGTGAACCGAAGTGTGGTTTATTGGGAACAACATAATGATAAAACTCTCTTCTTACGTGAATATGTGCAGTCGCAGTTTGCCCGCCCGGGTGATAAGATAGCAGAGGCGTTGAAGCAGTCTACTGTAGATCCGGTTATCGGTAAGTTTGATGTTATCGGTAGAAATCCGGAGACTCGGGCACAGCTTGTCAACGTCTCCAAGTTCCTTTTAAGTGATAACAAGACCTGTGGCTTTACATCAAGTGACCGTTCTATTCTTGGTATTGGTTCTTTGGTGCAGGATCGTACATTTATGGATACCATAAAGACCTATCCTATTAATGTGGAAGTAGTAACTTTGCGTACTTACAACATAACTTCCGGTAGACTGCCGGCTGCGGCAACAGGATCAGTGACTGTGAAACTGAACACTAGTATGGTGATGTTGCCTAAGGAACCGATGCGGCCGCGACTGGCAGATGAAAGGATTGGCTTTTTTCAGAATCCGGTGATAGAATTCTCTGATGAACAGCAAGTCACATCGCGTGGAGTTATCATTCAGCGTTACCGATTGGAACCGAAAGGCCCGGAACGTTATCGTCGGGAACAACTCACTGAACCGAAACGCTCCATTGTATACTATATAGACCCGGCGATACCCAAGAAATGGATCCCTTATCTTAAAGCTGGTGTGAACGACTGGAATGTTGCTTTTGAAGCAGCAGGATTTAAAAATGCCATTATTGCCAAAGAGTGGCCGGACGATCCCACAATGAGCTTAGATGATGGCACGTTATAGCGTATTGCGTTATCTGCCTTCGGAAACAGAGAATGCCTACGGGTTGCGTATTGTAGATCCGCATACCTTCTTTGCAGAAAGAATCATTATTTCTGGGTATTGATAACTATTTGTTTTCTAGTGAACTTTGTGAAGAAACAATCTGTTGTATATATAAAAAGAAGAAAGGAGAATTTTAGAAATGAAAAAGATAGTATTACTTCGTCACGGAGAGAGTGCATGGAATAAAGAAAACCGCTTCACGGGCTGGACAGATGTAGATCTGACAGAAAAGGGAGTTGCCGAAGCTGAAAAAGCCGGAGAGACATTGAAAGAATATGGTTTCAATTTTGATAAGGCTTATACTTCCTATTTGAAACGTGCAGTGAAAACCTTGAACTGTGTTCTCGATAAGATGAATCTGGACTGGATACCTGTAGAGAAAAACTGGCGCCTGAATGAAAAGCATTATGGTGAATTGCAGGGATTGAATAAAGCTGAGACTGCCGAGAAATATGGAGAAAAACAAGTGCTCGTGTGGCGTCGTAGTTATGATATAGCCCCTAATCCACTTTCGGAGAGTGATTTGCGAAACCCGCGTTTTGATTACCGTTATCATGAAGTGCCCGACACGGAGTTACCTCGTACCGAATCATTGAAAGATACCATTGAACGTATCATGCCTTACTGGGAAAGTGATATATTCCCCAGCCTGAAAACAGCCCATACTTTATTGGTTGTGGCTCATGGTAATAGTCTGCGGGGTATCATAAAACATTTGAAAAATATCTCCGATGAAGATATAATAAAACTGAATCTGCCTACTGCCGTGCCTTACGTTTTTGAGTTTGATGAAAACCTGAATGTGGGCAACGACTATTTCCTGGGAAATCCGGAAGAAATCAAAAAACTGATGGAAGCAGTAGCCAATCAGGGAAAGAAAAAATAGAAAAGTTACACATTAAAAAATGAAGTTATGAGTAAAGTAGTAGAATTATTAAGAGATAAGGCCTGTTATTACCTGGACCACACTTGCGAAACCATTGATAAATCACTGATTCACGTTCCGTCTCCCGATACAATAGATAAAGTATGGATTGATTCGGACCGGAACATCAGAGTATTAAACAGTCTGCAAACGTTGTTGGGACATGGCCGCCTGGCAAATACCGGTTATGTGTCCATACTTCCTGTCGATCAGGACATCGAACATACTGCCGGAGCATCATTTGCTCCCAATCCGATCTATTTCGATCCGGAGAATATCGTGAAACTGGCCATTGAAGGAGGCTGTAATGGAGTCGCTTCCACCTTTGGTATCCTTGGTTCCGTAGCACGTAAATATGCCCATAAAATACCTTTCATCGTCAAGTTGAATCACAATGAATTACTTTCTTATCCCAACAGTTTCGACCAAGTACTGTTTGGTACAGTCAAAGAAGCCTGGAATATGGGAGCAGTAGCGGTAGGAGCCACCATCTATTTCGGTTCTGAACAGAGCCGTCGTCAGCTCGTGGAGATTGCCGAAGCTTTTGAATATGCTCACGAACTGGGGATGGCAACCATTCTTTGGTGTTACCTGCGCAATAATGATTTCAAGAAAGGTGCTGTCGATTATCATGCTGCCGCCGACCTGACAGGACAGGCCGACCGTTTGGGAGTGACTATCAAAGCTGATATTGTGAAACAGAAACTTCCGACTAATAATGGTGGCTTCAAAGCTATCGGTTTCGGAAAGATCGACGAGCGTATGTATACCGAACTTGCTTCCGAACATCCGATTGACCTTTGCCGCTACCAGGTAGCCAACGGCTATATGGGACGCGTTGGTTTGATTAACTCCGGTGGAGAATCTCACGGTTCTTCCGATTTGCGTGATGCCGTCATTACAGCTGTAGTCAACAAACGTGCAGGAGGTATGGGATTGATTAGCGGACGTAAAGCGTTCCAGAAACCAATGAACGAAGGGGTGGAATTATTGAATACCATTCAGGATGTATATCTTGATTCGTCAATTACGATTGCTTAATCAGAGATGAATAGAAATAAATTCTTATCTTTGACTATTAGATCGTTAACCATTAAAAATTAAGAGTATGAAGTTTTTTATTGACACAGCCAATTTGGAGCAAATCCAAGAGGCTTATGACCTCGGAGTACTTGACGGAGTGACTACCAACCCTTCGCTGATGGCGAAAGAAGGTATCAAAGGAACGCAGAATCAGCGTGAACATTATATCAAGATATGCGAGATTGTCAACGGAGATGTAAGTGCCGAAGTGATAGCAACCGATTATGAGGGAATGATTCGTGAAGGCGAAGAACTTGCCGCGCTCAATCCGCACATCGTAGTAAAAGTTCCCTGTATTGCCGATGGCATTAAAGCCATCAAACATTTCACGGAAAAGGGAATTCGCACGAACTGTACATTAGTCTTTTCAGTAGGACAGGCGTTGCTGGCAGCTAAAGCCGGAGCTACTTATGTTTCACCGTTTGTCGGTCGTTTGGACGACATTTGTGAAGATGGAGTAAGGCTTGTGGGGGATATTGTACGTATGTATCGTACGTATGACTATAAAACACAGGTATTGGCTGCTTCTATCCGTAATACGAAGCATATTATCGAATGTGTAGAAGTAGGAGCCGACGTTGCTACTTGCCCGTTGAGTGCTATCAAAGGATTGCTCAATCATCCGCTGACTGATTCGGGATTGAAGAAGTTCCTGGAAGACTATAAAAAAGTCAATGGTTGAGTATGCAATGAGACCTGCAATATATTAAAATTTTCAGGCACGGGTTGCACGGATTTCACGGTTTTTAGAATGATAGTTACTATAAAACAACTGTGAAATCTGCGTAATCTGTGCCTGAAAAATAGTTATTTCCCGGGTAGCTCTTATTACTCTTTTTTCCTTTCCTGCTTCTGCTTTTCTTTATATTGAGTCGGTGTTTCTCCTGTATATTGTTTGAAAGCTCTAAGTGGCGCATGTATGAGCGTTAAAGGTGTGCGCAACTCGTGACTGATATTAATAAGGAAACGTACTTTTTCTTCATATACCTGTTGCTCATGTTCCTTCATAACCCATTTCAGCTTCTCTTCCTTACGTTTCAGGGTTCTTCGGAAAGCTTCAATAATGATAGCGGCAATGAAAATTGCACAACAGAGAATAAACCACCATGTCTGATACCAGGGAGGGAGAATGGTTAGTTCCAATACTTCCTGACTGCGAATGTGTATATGCTTCCCTTATGAGTAGGAGAGCATATAACAGTCTAATATTTCACTGGTGGTGTTTTCCAGCTACCGGACAAGCTTAAATTATCGGCTCCCAATAAAGGCAGATTGATAGGCACGCTGACCGTAATATTACCTATTAACCCTTTAATCGTAATATTCAATACAGGACCCAGGAGTGGAATCCCCTCCAAGATACCGTTCAAATTAGCTATATTGGACAATTTCACAGAAAGAGTCAACGAGTGATTGCCATCCGTTTGTTGGGTATATGATTTCAATCCCAGGCTGACGAAAGAGTAATCCGACCGATAGCGATAGTTAGTCTCTACTGTAGCCTGAATAGGATCGGTTATATTTACCAGTGCGCCATTCAGCAACAGACTACCGTCTATAACTTCATCAATCAGTAAGCCGGAGATAAGCCCGGGTTTGGCTACATGAATCTCCCGTACGTTAAACACACCATGGAATCCTCTGATAAGAATATCTTTTTCACTATTAGTGGTTCCGGGAGTAGGGGTGAAGCTGTAACGGAAGCGATGATTGCCGGAATAAGTGTCCGTTACGTTCAAATCTAAATCCATAGCTTTCGGAAAGTTATTAATGGTAACCAAAGCATAGGCGGCATCACTGCCACGCCAGGGATTCAACAAATTTCCCAAAGCTCCCAGAGCGCCATCCTGTGTGGCGTTACCGGAAAGGGTCCGGCCTATTTCATTCACTAACTGTTGCAACAACTGATTATATAATGCATCAGTAACTGGTTGAACCAGTACACCGACCACCAAGTTGACAGCAGCATCCAATCCTCCCACCACGGCATATACTGCATTCCCCAGTGCCCCCAGATCCATAGCTGTTTTCAACAAACCCGGAAGAACTCCTTGTACTGTAGTCTTTATTATATTCTTATAACCGATTTGAGTTACGATATTATTGCTTAGCGAGTTCAATGCCGTTTGCGAATCTACAAACACGCGGCGGAGATTGAGCATCGTAATGATACGCTGTAACAAAACAGAAGGTTGTGATGTCGTATTCGAAAAACTCACGTTGGCAAAATAAAATTCAGAAGTGTCGGAGAACTCCGAACCGGGCAGATTGATACGTGCATTGGCACGCATAGTCTGATAATCGGTCAATAGATCCGAATAAGTGCTTCCTCCTGTTCCTGATATCGGAAATTGTGTTTTATCCATATTCGCAAGGAATACAGCAGTATATTGTCCTTTGGGAAGCGTATCTCTCATGGCGGCTAAAGGCCATACCGGAGCGGAATCAGTAGGTTTTAATACTACTTTTTCTTTCACAAACTCGCCGGTAGTCTTATAGATGACGTAACGAATACTACGCACCCGGAGATCTGAACCGGAAACTGCGGCACGAGTATCGGGGGATTTCTTTGGTGAAAACATAACCTCAAAATATCCGTCAGGTATATCCGATGTAACTTCCTCCGAAGATTGATTCCCGGAAGACGGTTCCGATAGATTGTCCTCCTCCTTGTCACAGCCGGCAAAGAGAAAAGAAAAAAATAAAGCTACTATTACCAAACAAGCTGTTTTCATGGCTTTTATCATTATTATTGAATACCATCCCATGCATTATCATCCAGATTGATGTTGCCAGATAAGGTAAATCCCAGATTAATAGAAGAATAATCTCCAGTAATCTTTACCCAATGATTAGAATCGAACGTAATACGGTTTCCTGACACGACTCCTGTCTGATCGGGAATTTTTACTGTATATCGTTCCTTGAAACCGGTGCCATACGCTACATCCAGATAGAGCAGTGTGTTTCTGGTTGTGGTAGTTGGCAGCATATAAAGATTAAAACTCACACTGCCCGAAACAGGCATTTTCATTCCTAATGTCTTTATTCCACTATCGCCTGCTGTCTGCCATGTCAAGGGGGCAGCATCCGTAATCCTAGTACCCGTTACCAGTTGTTCGGCTGCTAGAGTCATAGCGTTTACGTAGCCCGGAACGTTATTTACTTGCAGGCTTAGGGCACTTACTAACCGTGTAAGCGTTCCTTTCACATTGTCCACCTGCGAAGGTTTGAATTTTTGTCCTACCAGAGCGTTTTTCAAATAACCGGTCCCGGTACAGGAAAATAATTCCGGCACAACCGGTGTGTTGGTTGGTTGCAGATACAAGTTTGCCAGTGTGGCAGGTGTAACGGTAGAAAGAATACTGAACTTCCGTGTAGCACTATTCTGATTGGCAAAATCATAATCGTTTTGGTTATAACCGATTATAACCAGCTGATAAGTGGATGTGGCGGATAAGTTCAGCATGGTAGCGACTGCTGGAAACGAACTGACATTCAGTTGGCGTGCCGAACTATATTCAGGTACGAAATTGGCAGGATCATCCGTCAATGCTTCATTCGTTTTACGGAAAGGTAAAATCAGTATCCTGTTCACTGAAAGGGCAGCATCACCCGGGGCACGAGTATAATTGCTGTTTCCGCTTATAGCCAAATGCACAGGAACGATGCTTTCATCCGGGAACAGGTCCCGGTTCTCTTCTGTGGAACATCCACCCAAGAGAATCATTCCTATTCCCGTAAACAAGGCTATTATATGATTTGTCAATTTCATACCTGTTGTTCTCAAAATCTACGATTCAAGTTTTTTACTGGATGATGAGGTTATGAATCAGTGACCATGCCGGACTGATCGTGATTACTATATTCTGATCAATTAATAAATCGATCGGATTGTCATCATCACCCGGGTCACCCGGAGTGCCACCATTCGTGCTGCCGGCAGCTCCTTTCGTTCCCAAAGAGTAGAAGTGATTAGCCAGAATATCAAAAGTGGTGGTATTGCTGGTATTATCTTTTACAGTCCATTCCTTAATGGTCGTACCCGAAGTGTCATAAAGTCCAAGAGTCATGGTTACTCCGCTAACCGGCATATAGAAAGCACCGCCCAACTGTGAGTTAGCAACTTTTACGACTCCCTGCGATGAAAGATCATTCCCTGCAAATACACCATTGGACACTGCCTGTCCGGACAAATCAAGATCTATGATATTATAGGAGACGGGAGTTGTATTAATACCTGTTCCGGTGGTCAGATTCACTTGTTGATTAGAGTTGCTCACCGCCAGGCGTAAGTATCGCACTGTACTGTTATTCAACTGTTGTGGTACATTTTTAAAATATCCGAGCACACCGGCAACTTTACGGGTCATTTCAATGCTTACACGGGCACCTTGATCGGTGACCATAGCTTCTGCCGAACCGGAAAAGATTTCAGATTCCTGTCCCGTACTCGCAATCGTAGCCAGCATATCACCATAAGTCGTAGTAGATGTTGGCGTAGTTATATTGAACAAGTCTGATGCATCACGTCCTACTGCCAAAAACTTATAGGTTCCCCCAGGAAGTTTGTTTCCATCAGGCACAGCAAAGTGCTTAAAAGTGGTTCCATCACTCCAGTCTGTCACCGTATAAGTCTTATAATACAGATAGCTGGAACTGGCAGAAGCAAACTGGAAAGCATAAATGCTAACTCGGGTGACATGTTGGGAAGCTTCCTGGCTATACACCGGAGTGCGCGTGGAAATGCCGTCACTAAGTTTATTTACGGCCGAAAGTTCAAAAATAACGCTACCGTCCTCCGGTTGGGGCTGAACAGTCAGATCATCTTCATTAGAGCATGCAGCAAATACGGACAGGCTTGCTGCTACAAAAAACATCCATTTCTTCATAATTGTAAAGGTTTTAGTAAAAAATAAGGGAATAATCATTGTATATCCAGACGATGAAGCATGACCCATTGTTCTTGGATGAACATCCAGACTTCACATACGCCATCTGTTTTTTTATAATCTACAGCGATAGCTGATATTTCGTTGCGCTTCATGGTAAGGTCCATCTCCGGCAGTTCCGGAAAGGGAGCGGTTGCCCTTGTATCATCTGTATAAAAAATGAGTTTTACCTTTGAAGGACCTTCTGAAGTGGGGGCAAGCCATGTAGATATGGTTGGTTGCATTGGTACACGTTTTTCTATATTCGTATTACCTGTATAATTGAAATTTGCATCTACTGACTGATAGAGATGGTTGATACTTTGACCTACACTTGTCACTGTAGCCGGGAAGTTGGAGCAAAGTAACAGGAACAGACCTTTAGTTCGTTCCAATGAAAGTTCGGTTGTCTGATAGGAACGGTCAAGCCGGAGTGTACGGGTAGTCATATAAATGTCCGTATGCTCTTTGGTATCTTGGTGCAAGATACCTGCCGGGTATTCCGATGTCATGTTTCCCCATACAGTCAGAATATATTCTCCCTCCGGAATATCGGTAAGAATAATAGAGTATGTCCGGTCTTCGCCATAAACAGTCATCACGGAAGACTCTTTCACCCGGGCACGGGTAGTCGATTCGCTTAAAGTATAATAGATCGTTCCTTCAAAACGTTGGAACGGTGCATTCTCTTCTTTAGATCCAAGTTGTGGGAAGTCTACAATATTCTTGTAATTCTTATCTTTTACAGATACCTGCACTATATATTGAGGATTGGGACAATCGGAAAGATCATCGGAGATGCAGGAATTGGTAAATCCCAATAAAGCTGCCAAATATAAAGAATGCATGAACCGTACATTCATAATAGTCAAGATTTAAACAGAAAATCAAAATAGAATTCGATATGAACAACGTTATTTCAGATTTGTTTTTGCGCAATGAATATATTTTCTGTTAAATCATTGATAAGATTAGGCAAGCCCTTTAAAATGCTGCATTTTGTGTGCCAGGTTGATACTAATTTCCTGTTGCGCTATTATAAAGTGACATTTATCTTTTTATAAGGTGACTATTGTCTTATTATAAGGTGACGACTACCCGAGTGCATAAACTATATATAAGTTTTTGCACTGAAATTCTTTATTCTTTGCACTGGAAGATCTTAAATACAATAATAAAATGAAAGTTTATTATTGACTAATTAGCCATCTTATATTCATTCGGAGCCAACCCTACCACTTTTTTAAATAACCGGCTTAAATGATGTGGATATTTAAATCCTAATTCGTAGGCGATTTCGCTAACCGATTTGTTACCTTCAATCAGCAATTCTTTAGCACGGTCGATGGTGGTCAGCTGGATATATTCTTGTGCTGATTTTCCGGTTTCTTTCTTAATAAGATCACCGAAATAATTGGCGGATAAATGCAGTTGGTCGGCACACCATGCCACCGAGGGCAAACCGAGTTGCTGGGGTTTATCCGAAGCAAAGTAACCACGTAATAGTTCTTCAAAACGAGTTAGTGAGTCTTTGTTCACCGTTTCACGTGTTACGAACTGGCGGTCGTAAAAACGGACGCAATGGTTGAGCAACACTTCAATATTGGCTGCAATAATTTGTTTCGAGTGTTTGTCTATGACGTGTTGCAGTTCTTCCTTGATTTCGTGGAAACAGTTAATGATAATTTGCTGTTCGCGTTCGGACATATGCAATGCTTCGTTTGACGAGTAGGAAAAGAATGAGTAATCTGCCATGCGACGTCCGAGAGAAGTGCCACGCAACAAATCGGGGTGGAACATCAGACACCATCCTTTGTATCGGTACGATACTTTGCCATCATCAACGCCGGCAACCTGCCCCGGTGCAATAAAGACTAATGTTCCTTCTTGATAATCGTATTGGTTACGTCCGTAAAGTAGCGGGCCACAATCGATATGTTTGAGGAAAATGCAGTAAAAACCAAAATTCTTGAGGCAGTGGCGGACACTCTCCAATTCCGAAAAATCGACTACGCTTACCAATGGATGAACAGTCTCTACTCCCAACAGTTCGTTGTAGTCTTGCACCGAATCTAACTTTATGATTGTTCCCATACTCTATTCTTTTTTTCTATGGCAAAGATAGCAGATTTTTATATACAAGCAACCTTTCTCCGGAAGAATCCGTAATATCGGTTAGTGAATATGTAATTTGTGTTATTCTATTGAAAGCAAGCAATATCCAATCAGTAAAATTGGTAGTTGAAACCGTAATTCGTCTATGGACGTGCTTCTATTTATCGCATAATTTTGCATCATCGAAAGTAGATTATTTGAATCATCTAAATAACGAGAATATGAGGTACAGAAAATTAGGAAACAAGAAATCACAAATGTCCGCTATCGGACTGGATGTCGGTTCCGTGCTGCTTAGTCCGCCAGGAAAAAGGGAGATAATGAAAAAGTATATTTTAGGAATATGGATGGTTTGTCTTGCTTCTTTAGGCATGGCACAAACTCCGAAAGCAGAACAAGTTATGAATAAGAAACAGCAATACATTGTAGAGATTGCCGCCCTTGTGGGTAAAGGAGATCTTGCAAAACTGAAACCGGTCCTCGTTGCAGGATTGGAGGACGGAATGACCGTCAATGAATTGAAAGAAGTAATGGTTCATTCTTATGCTTATTGTGGTTTTCCACGAGCTCTTCGCGGATTACAGACTTTTGTCGCTGTACTTGATGAGCGTAAGGCAAACGGTATTGAGGATAAAAGAGGGCGTGAAGCTTCACCGATTACCAATACCCGCAGCAAGTACGAGCGCGGACGGGATATCCTTTCCAAAATTTCGGGTGCGCCGGTTGATGCTCCGAAAGCGGATTATGCTGTATTGGCTCCCGAAATAGAAGTGTTTCTTAAAGAACATCTTTTTGCCGATATTTTCGAACGTGACGTACTGACCCATGCCGAACGTGAAATTGCTACCGTAGCAGTGTTAGCGGCCATTGGTGGGGTAGAACCGATGATGAAAGGTCATATGGGTATTGCGCTGAATGTAGGCGTTACACCCGACGAGTTGCGCCATCTGTTTATTATTGTTGAGAAGCAGATTGGTCATCGCGAGGCTGATGCCGGACGCATAGTGTTGAATGAAGTATTACAAAGTAAAGGATTAATAGCCAATCCCGACACACCGGTTATATCTGTGGAAAATGGGGTGAAGAAGCAGAAAGTTACATTTCACAACCGTTTTTTGATTGATGTGGTCGGTGATCTTTATCTTCCTGCCAACTATGATCCGGCAAGGAAATACCCGACGCTGGTTGTCGGTCATCCTTTCGGTGGTGTGAAGGAACAGACTTCGGGACTCTATGCACGCCGTTTGGCAGAACAGGGGTATGTTACACTGGCATTCGATGCTTCTTATTACGGTGAAAGCGGCGGTTATCCGCGACGTATCGAATCTCCCGAAGTACGGGTGGAGGATTTCAGCGCAGCGGTCGATTTTCTGTCGAATCATCCGGCAGTTGATGCGGATAAAATCGGAGTGATTGGTATTTGTGGTGGTGGATGCTATTTGGTGAGTGCTGCACAAATAGACCATCGTATCAAAGCTGTGGCAACAATCAGTATGTACGATATGGGACGTGCCCGCCGCCAGGGAGTAGGTGATTCGATGACTTACGAACAGCGGATGGCGATACTCGACGCAGTAGGCCGTCAACGCACGGCAGAGTTTGGTGGAGCAGACCGTAAAGATATCCGTGCCCTGCCGGAGAAGGTAGATGCTTCGACACCGAAATACGCACTCGATTTCCTCGATTATTATGATAATCCTGCACGTGGACAGCATCCTAACTCTACGGCTTATTATTCTTATACGAGCCTTGCGCCGATGATGAACTTCTTCCCGTTCGCGCAGATTGAAACGGTCTCACCGCGCCCGTTACTTTTCATCGTAGGAGAGAATGCCGTTTCTGCCTATTTTTCGGAAGATGCCTATGCAAAAGCTGCCGAACCCAAGGAACTGTTCGTTGTACCGGGTGCTACTCATGTCGATCTTTACGACCGTCCGGAGTATCTGAGAATAACGCTTCCCAAGTTGGATAATTACTTCAAACAATACCTAAAATAACAATTCGATATGAAACAAATATTTATAATTGCTGTTGCGGCGTTGATGAGTGCCTGCTGTAATCAAAATGAAAAAGAGATGGGAACTGCTGTTCAAAAAGATGTGTTCTCTAAAGGCTCTTTGATAGTAGATCATCCGAACTTTACAGGGGAAGCATGGCTTGATAGATTTGTCATGGCAGCTGATTCAATGGACTGCACTGTCAGTAATGTGACTTTCGCGCCAAGTGTACGCAATAGCTGGCATTCGCATCCGGGCGGTCAGATTTTGCTTTGTACTTCCGGTAAGGGATATTATCAGGAAAAAGGGAAGAGCATACAAGTGCTTCATCCCGGTGATGTTGTGAGAATCGCTCCCGATATAGTACATTGGCACGGTGCGGCTCCCGACAGCGAGTTTACGCATATTGCCATTGGTACGCAGGTGGCGAAAGGTCCGGTCAAATGGTTCGAACCGGTAACGGATAAAGAGTATAATGAATTAGAATCGACTGAAAATAAGTAAAATGAGTATTTCCGTTTTAAGAATGCAGGAGTAGTGGTAACTGATAATAAAAAAAATAACGATATGGAAACAGATAAAAGAATCAGTCGTAGGGAAGCTTTGACACGAATGGGGATGATTGTTGCCGGGGCAGCCGCCTCATCCATAGGACTGCCGGCTTTAACTTCCTGTGCTGAAAAGCCTCAAAAGAAACGCATCATTTTGTATTTCACTGCCACGGGAAACTGTTTGCATGTTGCCCGTCAATTAGCAGAGTCGGAAGAACAATTGTTGAGTATTCCGCAAATGGTTAAGCAAAACCAGTATGAGTTTGAGGCTGATGAGATAGGGCTTGTTTATCCGATATACGGTCATATGCCGCCTAATATGGTACGGAATTTCATAAAGAAAGCAAAGTTGAAAGCAGCATATAAATTTGCAGTGCTTACTTATGGAGCGAGGAAATGCGATTCGGTAGAGATATGGAACGATATATCGAGTAAGGCCGGTAACAAATTTGACTATATCAACACGCTCGTTATGGTAGATAACTGGTTGCCGAACTTCGATATGAATGAACAGATAAAAATAGACAAACATATTCCGGAGAACTTGCGGAAGATTACCGAAGACTTATCACAAAGACGACATTGGAACGAACCGGTAAGTGAAGAAGAGCGACAGATGCATGCTGGGTTCATGGCCCGTTCAGGGCTTGATCCGGAAGTCGGTTTTCTCAAAAGGAGCGAAAACTATTTTGTTGTCACCAAAAATTGCATTGATTGTGGAGCTTGTACAGATGTCTGTCCGCGTGGCAATTATGAGTTTACTTCAAACGGTATTAAAATGCAGGGGGATTGTGATTTCTGTTTTGCCTGTATCCAGAATTGTCCGCAGAAAGCCATTCAGTTCAAGAAAAATGATGGGGACCCTTTATTGGCAAATGGCGAACGAAATCCGAATGCCCGCTACCGGAATGAGCATATCTCACTGGTGGATATAAAGAGAGCTAACAGACAATAAAAAGATGTGTAATCACCTAAAAAAACAATGTGTATGAAACGATTATCTATAAATTTATTCATCCTTCTTATGTGGGTGAGCAATTCTGGTTTGACATTTCTTTCGCCAAATGACCTCCGACATCAGTCGTCACGATATGAAAACTGCTGATTTTCTGACCGAGTGGTTGCCTAATAATAAATTGGATAAATAATATAAAAACTACAACGTATGAGAAAGTTACTTTTAGTCCCTTTTTTATTTTTTTCCCTGACAATAGCGGCTGCTTGTTCCGGGAGTGATGATACTGAACAACCGGACACTCCCGACCGATTATCAGGTGACAGTAAGATTTTGGTTGCTTATTTCTCTGCAACAGGTAATACACAAGCGGTTGCAGAACGTATTATAGAATTGACAGGAGCTGATGTATACCGCATCAGGGCATCTGTTCCCTATGCGTCGAATCCTTATGACGACAGCGACCGTGTTCAGAAAGAAGCCTACAACGATCTACGCCCGGGGGTAGCCAATCTGCCTTCTGCCGAAACGATAGCACAGTATGATACGATTTTCGTCGGTTCGCCTTGCTGGTGGCATCAACCTGCTATGGTTGTCTGCACATTCCTGGAAAATTATGATTTGAGCGGTAAAACGATTATTCCGTTTATCACTTACGGCGCAACCACTTATCTGAACGAATCAATGCAGAAAATTTATAAACTGACTCCCAATTCGAAACATATCCCGGAAACTCTTCCGGAGGATCTTGATCCGGATGATATTACGACTCCCGGACGTCCCGATGATGACGGAATCGATATGCCTGGTCATGCCAGTGGGGTAGAAGCATGGTTGAGAAGGATAGGACTAACGGTTAAATGAGCAATGTATCATGTATTCGGAAGTAAAGGCCTGTATACAGCAGATTTGGTAAAGTAGCTGGTTTTTATCAGCGGGAAGATAGTATTATTTAACTAGATTCTCTATCTTTGCTCGAAAATATACGACTATGATTACCGAAGAACTACAGAAACTTTATCAGTCATATACGGGCGTTCCCGCTGAAAACATAACAGAATTACCGTCTTCCGGTTCCAACCGTCGTTATTTTCGACTGACGGGTATAGAAACATTGATTGGAGTCTACGGAGCTTCTAACGATGAAAATGAAGCATTTCTTTATATGGCAGGACACTTCCACAAATGTGGACTGCCTGTTCCCGAAGTGCGCATCGTTTCGGAAGATAAGACCTATTATTTGCAGGAGGATTTGGGCGATACTCTGTTGTTCCATGCTATAGAGAAAGGGCGTGTTACCAGTGTCTTTTCAGAAGAGGAGAAAGAGTTGCTTCGCAAAACGATTCGTCTGCTTCCTGCTATTCAGTTTGCCGGGGCGGATGGATTTGATTTTTCCCGTTGTTATCCTCAACCGGAGTTCAATCAACGCTCCATTCTGTGGGATTTGAATTACTTTAAATATTGCTTCCTGAAAGCTACCGGTATGGAGTTTCAGGAAGATAAACTGGAAGATGATTTCCAAAAAATGAGCGATGTCTTGCTTCGCAGTTCTTCCGCTACTTTTATGTATCGTGATTTTCAAAGCCGCAATGTGATGATAAAAGACGGGGAACCGTGGTTTATCGACTTTCAGGGCGGACGCAAAGGCCCGTTTTATTATGACATAGCCTCTTTCCTGTGGCAGGCGAAAGCGAAATATCCCGATAGCCTCCGTAAAGAACTGCTGCAAGAGTATATGGAAGCTCTTCGCAAATACCAACCGATTGACGAATCCTATTTTTATAGCCAGCTTCGTCACTTTGTCCTTTTCCGTACGCTGCAAGTGCTGGGAGCTTATGGTTTCCGTGGTTACTTTGAAAAGAAACCGCATTTTATCCAAAGTGTTCCTTATGCCATCGAAAACCTGCGTGAATTGTTGAAAGAAGAATATCCAGAGTATCCATATCTCTGTAACGTTTTGCGGGAGCTTACCGGACTGAAACAATTTACGGACGACCTGAAAAAGCGACAGCTAACCGTTAAAGTAATGAGCTTTGCCTATAAGAAAGGAATTCCTGATGACTCTACCGGCAATGGAGGAGGTTATGTATTCGACTGCCGCGCCGTGAATAATCCTGGCAAGTATGAGCGTTACAAACCTTTCACCGGACTGGATGAACCTGTTATCACTTTCTTGGAAGAAGATGGAGAAATACTCCGTTTCCTCGATCATGTCTATGCTTTGGTAGATGCCTCCGTGCAACGTTATATGGAACGCGGATTCAGCAATTTGTCCGTCTGCTTCGGTTGCACCGGCGGACAGCATCGTTCTGTTTATTCTGCCCAGCATCTGGCAGAGCACCTGAATCAGAAATTTGGTGTGAAAGTCGAACTGGTGCATCGGGAACAGAATATCGAACATACGTTTGAGGCAACAATCTAAGAAGAGTAAATATTAAAGAAGAAAGTAACCGAAAGAATGAAAGCAATGATATTTGCAGCCGGTTTGGGTAGCCGGCTGAAGCCACTCACCGATACCATGCCTAAGGCTTTGGTCCCCATAGCCGGACGTCCGATGTTGGAACATGTGATCTTAAAACTGAAAGCTGCCGGCTTCACAGAAATAGTGATTAACATTCACCATTTTGGCGAACAGATACTTGACTTCTTGAAAGCCAATGAGAATTTTGGACTTATCATACATATTTCCGACGAACGTGACCTGTTACTCGACACGGGTGGGGGAGTTAAGAAAGCCCGTTCTTTCTTTGAAAACTCCGATGAGCCTTTCCTGATACACAATGTAGATATTCTTTCAGACGTGAATTTGAAAGATTTATATGACTACCATCTACAAAGCGGTGCTGTTGCCACTTTACTGGCCAGCCAACGTAAAACCTCCCGCTATCTTCTTTTTGATGCAGGCAAGAGACTTTGCGGATGGATAAACAAGGATACGGAACAAGTGAAACCGGAAGGTTTCCAGTATGATCCTTCCCTTTATCACGAATATGCATTCAGTGGCATCCATGTACTTTCGCCCGCCATTTTTCAATGGATGACCTCTCCCTCATGGGATGGAAAATTCTCTATCATGGATTTCTATCTTGCCACTTGCCGGCAAGTAAACTATGGTGGTTACTTGACAGAAAAGTTGCATCTGATTGATATAGGCAAACCGGAAACATTAGCGAAAGCAGAAGGCTTCTTATACCAAAATGCGAAATAAAGATACTGAAAGAGGCTAAAAGGCCTCTTTCTTTCTATGTAACAAAATATTAAAGTAACTTTGCTTGGATAAACAATCAATATTGTAATACTATACAAATTTTGCTGCATGGAACAGACTTTGGTAAATGGGATAGCTGATAACTTATTGCATAATATCTTTAATGACTTGTCTGTAGGCTTGGAATTGTATGATAAGGACGGTCTCATGATAGATGTCAATTATTCACGGTTGAGATCAATGGGGATAAAAGACAAAAAGGATATTTTGGGCTATAATCTATTCAACTACACCAGTTTCTCTGATGAAATCAAGGAACAGATCAGAAAAGGAGAAACAGTGCGTTTCATGGCAAAATATGATTTTGATGACTTGTGCCGTCTTTTTCCTACTAATCTGTCCGGTATAAAATTCTTCGAGATTACCGTTTCTTTTGTACATAATGATAAGTCTGAAATTACCAATTATATGGTGATAACTCAAGATATCACCGAACGTGTTTTGTGGCAAAACAAATATGACAATCTTTACGAAGAGGTTGTGCGTTCGAAAAAAGAACTTCTTGAGAGCGAACAAAGAATGATCCATTTGATTCGTCAGAATGAATTGGTATTGAACAATATTAATTCGGGATTGGCATATATTGCGAACGACTATATCGTACAATGGGAGAATATCTCGCTTTGTAGTAAAAGCCTTTCTTATGAGGCTTACAAAAAAGGAGAACCTTGCTATCTGACAGCCCATAATCGCACCACTCCTTGTGAGAATTGTGTGATGCAACGTGCCCGGAAATCCGGTCAGGTAGAGTCTATCTTGTTTAATCTGGATAACAAGCATGTCATAGAAGTCTTTGCTACTCCCATATTTAATGAACAGGGAGATGTTGACGGTGTCGTGATTCGTGTAGATGATGTTACCGAGCGGCAGCACATGATTGGTGAACTTGAAAAGGCAAGGAGCCGCGCTGAACAATCCGATAAGTTGAAATCCGCCTTTCTGGCAAATATGAGCCATGAAATTCGTACACCGTTAAATGCTATCGTTGGTTTTTCCGACTTATTGATGGTGACGGAAGATCAAGAAGAAAAAGAAGAATTTATTCAGATTATCAATGCCAACAATGAGTTGCTTTTGAAGCTGATTAACGACATACTGGATCTTTCGAAAATAGAAGCCGGCTCGGTAGAACTGAAATACGAAGATTTTGATTTGGCTGTTTATTTCAACGAATTAGCTGCTTCGATGCATCGTCGTGTAGTAAATCCGCAGGTTCGGTTAGTTCCCGTGAATCCTTATGAAGCCTGTACCGTTCGTTTGGATAAAAACCGGTTAGCGCAGATTCTCACTAACTTTGTAACTAATGCTATCAAATATACCTCCAAAGGAACTATTGAAATGGGGTATGAAAAGATAGACGGAGATATTCGTCTTTACGTTCGCGATACAGGTATTGGTATACCGGAAGATAAAAAAGACAAGGTGTTCCATCGTTTTGAGAAACTGGATGAATTTGCACAGGGAACCGGATTGGGATTGTCCATTTGTAAAGCCATTGTTGAGGCTTGCAGAGGAGAGATAGGCTTTGAGTCAGAATTTGATAAAGGGTCTTTATTTTGGGCGGTTTTGCCATGCCAGTTCGAATCGGTTAACAGCGAACCGACTTCTTCACGTCGGAACAATGAGAAGGATGCGAATAAAGAAAATATTCTTGACTCCGAAGAAACAAAAAAAGTACCTAAAAGAGTACTGGTCGTTGAAGATATTCAAAGTAACTTCTTTTTGGTATCTTCTATCTTGAAAAACAAATGCCAGTTGTTACACGCACCGAATGGACTGGAGGCAGTTGAGATTGTCCGTACCCAACCGGTGGATTTGGTACTGATGGATATGAAGATGCCTGTTATGGACGGACGTACTGCAACCTCGGAGATCCGGAAGTTCAATGCTGAAATTCCAATTATCGCCCTGACTGCTCATGCCTTTGATGCTGACCGGGTAGCTGCGTTGAAAGCCGGTTGTGATGATTATCTGGTGAAGCCGATCAATGGCGCGAAGTTGATGCAGACTCTAAAAGAGTATGGTTGTTGAAAGGGTGGAATTAAAAATGTGCTGATCTAAAAAAAGGTATATTCTATTCTTTCTGTTTTTAATATATCAGTCACTTGCTTGTGGTGAAGGAAAAAACGCTCTGCATTTTAAATGAAAGAATGCAGGAGTGTTTGTTATTCTAGATAGTTCTTGTCTAAAAACAAATAATATCTTTGTATTAATGTCTATATGCTTGTTATTTGCCTGTATGTAGTTCGCTTTGTCATTCTTTTTTTGTCCGCATGTGATGATGAACTGGCATATAAACGGGCTTTTCCGAGAGCTTTAATAACTTGGTCGGTGAGTATGGAAAGCTTTCTCGGTGAGAAAGGATGTGTTCCTTATCGAGGAATGGCTTGTTGCTCACCGAGGAAAATCATTTATTTCTTTAAAGAAAACGCATATCATCTGAAAATATATGCTGTATTGTGGCAGTAATATGCATATATATGTGATAATATGGATGCTTTTAATTTCAGACTACCATCTTCAATAGTTTTGTTTTCTTTCTTAATCTAAAAAATAGAACATTTCTTTTGTTTATTTGGAGGAATTGAAAGGGAGACAACTTACTATAAAGGACTGTAAATCTGTAAAGATTAGGCTTGTTCCTCATATTTATGGATTTAAATAGTTACCTTTGCTACAAAAATAGAATATCATGTCCAAATACGTCAATCCTTTTACTGATATAGGATTTAAAATTATTTTTGGTCAACCGGCCAGTAAGAATTTGCTCATCACTTTGTTGAACGAACTACTTGCAGGTGAACATCATATTACAGAACTTACTTTTCTCGATAAGGAAGATCATGCAGACAATGTGAGTGATAAAGGTATCATTTATGATCTTTATTGCCGTACAGCAAGTGGTGAGTATATAATTGTGGAGATGCAGAACCGTTGGCACAGTAATTTTTTAGATCGTACACTTTATTATGTCTGTCGTGCTGTGAGTCGGCAGATAGAATCTCCTTCTTCAAAAGAAGTCCCTGTCCCTGAAGATCCGATGACTGCAAGAGAATCACTTGTCTCTTATGGAAAGCAGTATAGACTACCTACTATATATGGAATTTTCTTGATGAATTTCAAAGAGGAAAACTTAGAGGCTAAATTCCGTACGGATACGGTTCTTTCCGATCGTGATACAGGGAAGATTGTCAATCCGCATCTCCGGCAGATTTATTTGCAATTTCCTTATTTTACAAAGGATTTGTCGGACTGCCATACATTATATGATAAATTAATTTATGCACTGAAGAATATGAGCAATTGGAATAGAATGCCGGATGCTTTGAAAGAACAAGTGTTTGAACATTTGGCGAGATTGGCAGCTGTTGCCGATCTTTCGGAAGAAAACCGTATCGCTTATGATAAGGCGTTAGATCGGTATAGGGTCAACCAAATTGTAGAGGAGGATGAACGACGTAAAAATGAAGAGATGCGGAGAAAAGCGGCCGAAGAAGGGATGAAGGAAGGGATGAAGGAAGGAATGGAGGAAGGGATGAAGGCCGGGTTGGAAAAAGGAGTGAAAAAAGGAAGGCTAGAGGGAATAAAAGAAGGAAGAAAGGAAGGAATGGAGAAAGGAGAGCAAAAGAAGCAAATTGAAATTGCTCGAAAGATGAGAGAGGACGGAATATCTGTTGATATAATTATCAAATACACGGGTCTTCAATCTTCTGATATAGAAAACCTATAATATATCTTCGTAGGAAAATTGTTGTAGTTATATTAGGATAAAATATAAAAGAGGCGGGAATATTCAGGAATGAATACTTCCGCTTTCTTTTTTTGATTTGTAAGATTTTCAATGATGTCTATAGTGCCGTAATTTGTTGATGAATTGGACGATTTTAGACAAAAATGGAAGAATTATAGTAAAAATAGAACATACATATTGTAAAACAATCTTGTATAAACTAATTATGATGACATGCTTATGAACATTAGCTTTAAGAAACGAACTTTGTTAATCCTATCAGCAGTACTTTTCAGGCAGAAGGTGCAGTCACGTTTCATTAAACTGGAGGCAACTATCCCTGATGATACTATTGCAGAAGTAAACATGAATGAAATAGAAGTGATAGTGACTCCCTGATGAGTCACTTCATTGAAAGGTATGCATTGGCGTCTTGTTTCTTGATGAATCGGATGCCGGTCTCTTTTTTTCTAAACCAAATGAATCTTTTACTGTTATTTATTAAAAAAGACAGAAGTTATGTTAGTAGTAGATTTAGGAAAATGGATGAATAAAACCCTCATAGGTTGGGGGATAGACCCGGCAGTTGCCGATCGTTTTGATGAGACTATTATGGCTTTACTGATGATAGTGATTGCTATCGTTCTGAATTACCTCTGCCAGGCGATTCTTATCGGAGGTATGAAACAGTATACGAGACGGAAACCCCATCAATGGAACACGTTGTTGATGAAGCGCAAGGTATTTCATCATTTGATTCATACTATCCCGGCTTTTCTAGTTTATTCGTTGTTGCCAATGGCTTTTATCCGTGGAAAAGAGTTGTTACTGATTTCCCAGAAAGCGTGCGTCATTTATATTATTTTCTCCTTACTATTGGCTATTAATGGAATTCTGTTGATGATAATGGATATCTATGACGGAAGAGAGTCGATGAAAGACCGCCCGATGAAAGGATTTATCCAGGTGTTGCAGGTGCTTCTTTTCTTTGTAGGCGGAATTGTAATCGTCGCTATTATTGTGAATAAGTCTCCGGCCACTTTATTTGCGGGCTTGGGTGCTTCGGCGGCTATTTTAATGTTAGTATTCAAAGATTCCATCCTAGGTTTTGTGGCGGGTATCCAGCTTTCTGCTAACGATATGGTTCGTCCGGGGGATTGGGTGACGCTTCCTTCCGGTGACGCAAACGGTATTGTACAGGAAATAACGTTGAATACAGTCAAGATTCAAAATTTTGATAATACCATTTCCACCGTTCCCCCTTATACATTAGTGAGCAGTCCTTTTCAGAATTGGCGGGGAATGACACAGTCGGGAGGACGACGGGTGATGAAGAGTATAACTTTGGACTTGACTACACTTCAATTCTGTACACCGGAAATGCTGGACCGTTATCGAAAAGAGATTCCACTAATGGCGGATTATCAGCCGGAAGAAGGAGTCGTTCCTACCAATTCTCAAGTGTACAGGGCATATATTGAACGCTATTTGTGTAGTCTGCCTGTGGTTAATCAAGAGTTGGATTTGATTATCAGTCAGAAAGAAGCTACGATGTATGGAGTACCTATTCAGGTTTATTTTTTCTCTCGCAATAAGGTATGGAAAGAATACGAGCGTATTCAGTCGGATATCTTCGACCATTTGCTGGCAATGGTTCCGAAGTTCGATTTGAAGGTTTATCAGTATTCGGATTAATTTATAAACTATGATGAGGCGTTACATTTTCTCAACTATACTCATCGCAATGAGAAAAAATACTCATAGTAATGAGAAAAGTTTCTCATAGTTATGAGAATATTTTCTTATTGCGGTGAGAATTGTCCCTTGTCAGAGCATACTGTAACAGCGTTTGTAATAGCCTGATAATGGTTGACTGTCTTTTTTGTAAAAAAACCGCTAATTGGGCTATTACCGTCTAAATTAATATAGAATCAGTTCAAAATCTGTATAGATAGGAAGATGGTCACTGATGCCTCCTTGATATTTCATTCCCTTATAAGTGCGGAAAGGTTCTTTATCGCCATATTTTTCGTCATCTTTCAGTAAAAAGGGGAGAAGGCAGACATTTGCCTTTTCTTCGCTGGTGAAAAAGTGATTTGATTGATTTAATAGAGTGCCTGATACAATCAAGTGGTCAAGTAATCCCCATTCACCACGATATTTGTAAGAACCGAAGTCTTTTGACTTAACTTTTCGGGCAAGTAGATGATATAGTTGTAGGGAGGAGGGGACAACTGTTGAGAAGTTGGTGGAGCCGGTTGTTGGGGCTAGGTCATTGGTAGTAACGGGAGGCGCTTCGGCTTCCAGTATTTTCTGAATAGATTGATTGGTCGGGTAATCGTTGAAATCCCCCATGATAATGACTTGCGGAAGAGAACGAATGTTCATAATGCTATCGACTTCCATACGCAGAATGTGAGCTGCATATAAACGATAGGGTTCTGATTCTTTGGCTCCACCCGAACGGCTGGGGAGGTGGCAGACAAATACGTCGAGTGTATCTCCCGTCAGTAGAAGTCCGCTGACGTGTAGTAAATCTCTTGTCGGGCGGTATTGCTTAAACGGAGGGATGGAAATAGAACGGAAAGATAATAGTTTGAATAAATCCCGTTGATAAAGCAAGGCTACGTCAATTCCTCTTAAATCTGGGGAGTCGGTCATTACATAACGATAACTAAGCTCTTTTAAAGGAGAGCGGCGGGTAAGGTCACGAAGCACTGTATCATTTTCTACTTCACATAGTCCGACCAATGCAGGCGGACTCCATTCACCAATAGCGGTAATTACACGGGCGACATCAGCCAGCTTTTTCTTATATCTGCTATCATTCCAATGACGCATCGCGTCGGGAAGAAATTCATGATCGTTCTTCAGACTGTCGTGGCGTGTGTCGAACAGGTTTTCTATGTTCCAACTTGCAACGCGGAAAGGGATTCTTTCTTGTTGAAAGGGGGCTTGTCTGCCGTGAACCTCTTGTGCTATGACATCGGAAAGAGCGAAGAAGCTTACTACACCTGATAAAATCATAGTAAAAAAGAGCACAGTAACAGCTATTTTTTTTCGACTGTTACCATACTCTTCTTTATGTTGACTTATCTGTCTGTTACTTCTTGGCAGGTACATGTGCCAGGATGTCCAACAGATGTTTCCAGAACTTTTCTACAGTAGGAATAAGCATTCGTTCGTCAGGAGAGTGAACACCTGTCAGTGTCGGTCCGAAAGAGATCATATCCAGTGTTGGATATTTATCAAGGAACAGGCCACATTCCAATCCTGCATGGATGGCTTTAACTTTCGCGTCTACACCAAATAAACGCTTGTAAGATTCAACTGCCACTTCGAGGATAGCCGAGTGCGGATTCGGTTTCCATCCCGGATAGCCTTCGCCAAACGTAACATTGGCTCCCGCCAGTTGGAATACGGCACGAACCGTGTTCGCCATATCGTTGCGTGCGGATAGTATCGAGCTGCGCTGACTGGTTTCAATGCGGATGATATGATTCGGTTTCATCTTGACAGATGCCAGATTGGTAGAAGTTTCCACCAGTCCGGGAATATCCTGGCTCATGGCGTATACACCGTGAGGAGCTGCATAGAGGGCTTTTAATAAACGGGCAGTGGTATCCTGATCGATAGCCGTCTTGCGGGGAGCTTCCGATTCGAGAACCAACTTTAAGTCAGGTTCTACAACGGATAATTCGTCTTCCATTTCGCTGGTGAAGATATTCAGTTCGGTGCGGACATCATGCTTGGCATTTTCGGGAACTGCGCAGACCGCATAAGCCTCGCGGGGAATAGCGTTACGCAGATTACCTCCGTTGATTTCACAAAGATACAGATCCTGTCTGCCAGCCATGCGTGAAAGAAAACGGTTCAGTATTTTGTTGGCATTGCCCCGTCCCAAATGAATGTCACCACCGGAGTGACCGCCTTTCAAACCTTTCACTTCCACCTTGAAGAAGAAATATCCGGCAGGAACTTCCACTTCTTTATACGTAAATTCTGCAACGGAGTCAATACCTCCGGCACATCCGATAAAGATTTCTCCTTCATCTTCCGAATCGAGGTTCAGAAGAATATCACCGCTCATAAAGCCTTCCTGCAGGGCGAAAGCTCCGGTAAGCCCCGTTTCTTCGTCTACGGTAAACAGACATTCCAACGGACCATGTTCAATGCTGTCGTCAGCCAGAATAGCCAGTTCGGTAGCTACACCGATACCGTTGTCGGCTCCGAGGGTTGTGCCTTTGGCTTTCAGCCATTCACCGTCAATTTCAGTTTCGATGGGATCGGTGAGGAAGTCATGTTGAACGTCATTGTTCTTTTCGCACACCATGTCGATATGTGATTGCAATACGACGGTTTGAAGATTTTCTTTTCCCGGAGTAGCGGGCTTTTTAATCAATACGTTACCGGCTTCGTCCACCTTAGTTTCCAGGTTATGTTTTGCTCCGAATGCCTTCAGGTAGGCAATCATTTTCTCTTCCTTCTTCGAAGGGCGTGGCACTTGGCAGATTTCTTCGAAATACTTGAATACGCCAGCCGGCTTTAAGTCTTTTTTTTCCATGCTGTTTCTATTTTATAATAGGAATAGAAGGGCTGTTTTCACTTCTTCTATTGCTAAATATGGTTAATTTGATTGACTTATCTGAACTCATATCTCATTAAAGCCTATCTTTGCACTCACAAAATTAATAGAAATGGTTGAGACTATACTGATAACTTTGTTAATAGTTGCTATTTCCCTGGTTTTATTGGGGGTGAAAGTATTCTTTACGAAGGGTGGGAAGTTCCCGAATGGTCATGTGAGTGGGAATAAGGCGTTGCGTAAAAAGGGAATCGGGTGTGCTCAGTCTCAGGATCGTGAGGCACAGAAGAAGCCGCGCTTTTCTATTGATGAGTTAGAAAAGGCCTTGAATGATAGTATGAATTAAATTTATTAAAAACAATACTTATTAATTATGAATAGAATGAACTACCTCGTGAACGGTTTGGCTGCTCTTGCGTTTATCGTTTTATTTTCACAATGCGCTGGCAAAACTGATAATCAAACTGCTACAACTCCCGTTCAGGCAAATGCTGAATTGTCAGGAATGAAAATTGCTTATGTCGAAATAGACTCGCTGTTGGCCAAATACAATTTTTGTATTGACTTGAATGAGGCTATGGTGAAGAAAAGCGAGAATGTTCGTATGACATTGAATCAGAAAGCTAACTCCTTGAATAAGGAAAAGCAGGACTTCCAGAAGAAAGTGGAAAACAATGCTTTCCTATCACAAGATAGAGCACAGCAGGAATATAACCGTCTGGTAAAGTTGGAACAAGACTTGCAAGAGCTGAGCAATAAGCTTCAGAATGGCTTGATGGAAGAGAACAATAAGAATAGCTTGCAGTTCCGTGATTCTATCAACGCATTCCTGAAAGAATATAATAAGACTCACGGATATAGCTTGATTTTCAGCAACACCGGTTTCGATAATCTGCTTTATGCTGATAGCGCGTTTAATATTACAGAAGAAATCGTAAACGGATTGAATGCCCGATATTCACCGGTAAAGAAATAGATCATTTTTTTATTGCATATTTTAATTTTTTGCCTGTCCGGTACTGTAAAGACCGGATGGGTTTTTTTGTGCGTGAAAACAAGGAAACGGAATGGTCAGGGAGCTTCCGTTATATATTGTTTCATGCCTTCTGTGTAATAAGTCTCGAACTTTCCTTTTTCTCCACTATATATAAAGTAAGCATCAATCTTGGGATGCGCTTTACAGAAAGCCTCCGCTTCTTCAAGCCCCATCACCATAAATGAGGTAGCCAAAGCGTCGGCTGTCATACAATCTTCCGCTATCACAGTAGCGGACAGAATGTTATGCTGCACAGGATAGCCCGTTCTCGGATCAATGGTATGGGCATATTTCTTTCCGTCTTTGTAATAGAAGTTGCGGTAGTTTCCGGAAGTAGCCATACCGAGATCGGTTACTTTGAGTACCGTCTGTATATCTTGTTTTACAGAGAGAGAATCATCGATAGGCTTGTTGATTCCGATACGCCAACGGTCGTTTTTAGGATTGAATCCTTTTACCACCACTTCGCCACCTATATCTATCATATAGTTCTTGATTCCTTTTCTATCCAATAGACGGGCGATTACATCCACTGAGTATCCCTTAGCTACAGCACTACAACTCAACATAATACGCGGATCTTGTTTGATAATCTTTTCGTTCTCAAGTTTTACTTTGTCATATCCGGTGATTTGCAACAAACTATCTATCATTACGGAATCCGGGAAAGTGCCTTTCTTGAATCCGAATCCCCACGCATTGGCGAGCGGGGCTATCGTTATGTCAAAAGCTCCTTGGGTCTCGCGGGAGATCTCCATAGAACGGTTGAAGCATTTTTGGAAAAAAGTATCTGTCACTATTTCTTCGTTACGATTGACACGACTGATGACAGAACTGTCATTGAAGGGTGACAGTGACAAGTCGAATCGTTTTAACTCCGCTTCGATTTCCGGTTTTAAGTCACCGTCATATTGATAAGTGATATTGTAAACGGTTCCGAACACCAGACCGGTAATACTGTTGTAGTTTGCTTGTTGATTGTGTCTGGCCAATATCCAGATAGTTGCCAGAATTAGGAAAGCCAGCCAAAGGAAACTCTTTTTTGTCTTCATACATTCTTCTATTTAATAAGAAAACTCTTTTTTTATTGGAAAAATAGATGCTCAATTAATATTTTAATTCCGATAATTACCAGAATGATACCTCCCCATAACTCAGCTTTTAACTTCCGGGCAAGGCCGCAGCCACATTGAATGCCGAAAATAAGCCCGATTAATGACAGGACGAATGAAACAAATCCTATGATGAGGATAGGAGAAAGGATATCGCTGTAATCCTGAATACCTAAAAAGGCGAATGAAATACCGACTGCCAATGCGTCGATACTTGTTGCTACCGCCATGGTCAGTACTACCTTTAGGCTTGCCGGATTGAACAGTTGGCAACATTCTTCTTCTTTAAAGGATTCCCAAATCATTCGGCCTCCCAGAAAGGCAAGAATTCCGAAAGCGATCCAATGATCTATACTTTCTATAAGATGACTGAAGGTTTTTGCACACATCCATCCGATAAGTGGCATGATGGCTTGAAAAAGTCCGAAAGCAAAGGCCATGATTAGCATTGGTCTCCATCGGGTACGTTTCAAAATAATGCCGCTTGCAATGGATACGGCGAAACAATCCATCGCCAGACCTATTGCAAGCAACCAAATCTCTAGTCCTGTCATTGTATTCTAAAGAGGCAATTTATAGATGAGGGAATAGGTGATTCCCATATTATTTGATTTATATTTACCGTAACCCGGCACATACCACGGAGCGCCATACTCTCCGATAGAAGCTTTTGTCTTGTATTTCATGCGTACCGACCACCCCATATTAAAGTTCTTGTAAATACGTACTTTAACGCCTAAGACGATTTCCAACCATTGCACTGAGCCTTTCATGCCCAAATGGCTGAAAGGAACACTCCCTCCCCAATAATCGTCTTCTAAGCTGGGATTGCCAATTACATCTCCCCAAATAGGATCATTTGCTGGCAGGGTTGATACATCATATTTGAAAGAACTGAATGCATAACGAAGTCCGGCATATAAATAACTGTTTTTCTCTTTTTTCTTTGCCATCGTGTTGTAGTCTACGCCGATACGGAAAAAAGGGGCAGCTTTGCTTTTGTAGTGTATACCCGTTTCGCTCCAGGTGTCTGTTCCTCCCATGCCAAATTCAAAAGTAGGGATGAATTTGTTTTTAAGGTTGACACCAATGCTGACTTCTGAACTCATGAAGTCTCCTCCTAAGATTTTGCTTCCTATGCCGTATAAATCCACACCGATATACGTCCCGTTATAAAACGGAATCGTATCTATCTCGACAGTCTCTTTTTTCTTCAGGTCTCTTTTGGGTGTATGAGTAGGACGCTGCTGTTGTGCCAGTAACGGAAGACCGATACAAAAGAGTAGAAGCAGACTAATCAGGCGTAACCGGTGTGCGGTCGCGATAGTTAAAGAATATCTGTAAATTCTCAATTTCATTTGAATTGGCTTCTTTATTTCGTAATTCGATAGACGTTATTTTCTCCGTACTGTTTTTTCTGTTGCCGAATGCAGCACTGATGATGTTTTGTTTCATCATGTAACCGCATTCCATAGACTGAAAATAGGGAGTGCTCTCTTGTACGATATATACTGTATCTACATCCTCTGGATTGAGTACCGGATTATATTGGAAGATAAATACGGTGGAATCGCTGGTATAGCGCAACGGCAACATCACTGTATGTACATCTTTCTCATTGTTGAGAATAATGGAGTCTGTTCCCATTGCTCTGACTGTCAGCGAGTCGAGTGTGTCATTGAGTACGGCGTTATCATTATCCGGATCGTTGGTTTTGAACGTGCAATACATCATGGGACGTCCTGCCATAGAACAATCATTTTCGTCCGAACATGAACTGTGGATACCGATAGCGGCACCAACGATTATCAATAGGAAAAAGATACGAACTAAATTCTTCATAGTCAAGTATTGAATGTGAATCAAATTTTCTTTTCTATCTGGTAGTTATTCCGTTCCGGTGCGTTACGCGAGATTAATTCGCCAAGAAATCCGGCAAGGAATAATTGTGTACCTATAATCATTGCCGTAAGTGACAAATAAAAATAGGGAGAGTCGGTCACTAGTCTATATGGTAGATTGTTGTACATTGCGTATAGCTTACTACTACCTACAATGATAACGGAAATCATTCCGATGAGAAACATCAGCGATCCTAACAAGCCGAAAAAATGCATCGGCTTGATTCCGAATTTGGAAAGGAACCAGAGTGAGAGTAAATCCAGATAACCGTTCACGAAGCGGTTAAGTCCGAATTTGGTTGTACCGTATTTGCGGGCTTGATGATGCACCACTTTTTCACCGATTTTCTTGAATCCGGCGTTCTTTGCCAGATAAGGTATATAACGGTGCATCTCACCGTACACTTCGATATGTTTTACGACCTCTCTGCGATACGCTTTCAGTCCGCAGTTGAAGTCGTGCAGGTTTTTAATACCTGAAACTTTGCGTGCCGTTGCATTAAACAGTTTGGTGGGAAGTGTCTTTGACAGAGGATCATATCTTTTTTGTTTCCAGCCGGAAACCAAGTCGTAACCGTCTTCGGTTATCATCCGGTAGAGTTCAGGTATTTCGTCCGGACTGTCCTGTAAATCTGCGTCCATCGTTATAACCACGTCTCCCTGCGCTTCTGCGAATCCACAGTAAAGTGCGGGTGATTTGCCGTAGTTGCGACGGAACTTGATACCTCTTACATGCTCCGATTGGGATTTTAGCTTTTCTATCACTTCCCATGAACGGTCCGTACTTCCGTCATTAACGAAAATCACCTCAAATGAGAATCCGTTGGCTTGCATTACCCGTTCTATCCAAGCGTAGAGTTCGGGTAGTGACTCTTCTTCATTGAATAATGGGACTACAACTGATATATCCATTTCTTTAATTACTAGTTACGAATTACAAATTACAATCAACTCGGCTCATTGTTTCCGGGTTTCGCTTTTTTCATTACCATTAATCCGGTAGGGATGGCAAGGATACTTCCGAAAAATACGTCCGATGACAGCATTTGCATGGTAATGTCGATAGCGCTGAGCGAGTTTATTTTATCTGCATCAAACATATCTTTCATAAGTTCTTTGTTTTCTTGTAAAGCGGGACTTTGCTCTATCGCTTGGTTCCAAAAATCAGCAAGGGCGTTGAAGATAAAGCCGTGATCTATAAACTGGAAGTATATGTAATGTGCTACGGCTACCAATAGGGAAGCGAACATATACATAAATATAGTGAAAAGAACAGCGTGTGAGAATTGTATAGCTCCTCCGCATACTTTGTCGCGATAGATTTTTACATAATAATAACCTATGATTGGCACGGCTAGCGTTAGAATAACATATAGCAATTGGAAAAAAGGTATAGCAAACATCAATGGAAGTAGTATGAATTTCAATATCCAATAAGCTCCCATATATGTGCCAAAATGCATGGCGTATTTCTGTAAATAGCTTCTGTTCTCTGTCATCTTCATTTATAAATTGCGCACAAAGGTAC
>OGOR01000530.1_pt1 | contig 30270 bp, 14 predicted proteins | sample 1552771 | NCBI WGS metagenome assembly OGOR01 (sample SAMEA2580124, study PRJEB22360) | human gut metagenome | biome: human gut; feature: human-associated habitat; material: faeces | place: Denmark | collected 2008/2010
TGATAATAAGCCGCAGAGGCCGGGACGAACCCTGCTTTTTATCGACGAGATACAGTCGTCGCCACAAGCTGTTGCATTGTTGCGGTACTTTTACGAGGAATTGCCGGAGTTGTATGTTATTGCAGCAGGTTCTCTTCTGGAAAATATGTTGGACAAACACATCTCGTTGCCTGTAGGACGGGTGGAGTATATGGCTTTGCATCCGTGTTCCTTTATTGAGTTTCTTCAGGCAATAGGAGAGGGACGGTTTGTAGATTGGATTTTGGAAGCACGTTTGCCGGAGGCTTTCCATCAACAATTAATGCTACTTTTTAATAGTTATGCACTGATAGGCGGGATGCCCGAAATTGTAGCGAGGTATGCTGCTAACCGAGATGTTGTATCCTTGTCCGATACTTACAATCAACTGCTAAATGCCTACAAGAATGATGTGGAAAAGTATGCGGAGACAAACACGCAAGCTGCGGTGATTCGTTACATACTGGAAGAAGGTTGGGGATATGCAGGGCAAGCTGTCACTTTAGGAGGATTTGCACAGTCCGCTTACAAAGCCCGTGAAACGGGCGAGGCTTTCCGTACTCTGGAAAAAGCATTGTTGCTGGAGTTGGTATATCCTACCACTCATACGATAATGCCAGCTACCACAGATTTGAAACGCGCTCCTAAATTGATCTGGCTGGATACAGGACTAGTAAATTATGCGGCTGAAATACAAAAAGAATATCTTCTTAGTAAAGATTTGACGGATACATGGAGAGGTATGGCTGCCGAACAAATCGTTGCGCAGGAATTAAAAGCTCTTTCCAACGAAGTAGGTAAGAAGCAAAAGTTTTGGGTACGGGCTAAAAGGGGGAGTTCTGCAGAAGTGGACTTTGTATACATATATGGCGGGAAAATCATTCCAATTGAAGTGAAAAACGGACACAACGCCCACTTAAAATCCATTCATCAGTTTATGAATGAAACGGAGCATGATTTGGCAGTTCGAATCTGGTCGGGGAATTATGCCATAGACGAAGTTACTACTAATGAAGGAAAACATTTCAAACTTATCAACCTTCCTTTTTACATGATAGCCGCATTGCCTAATATTTTAAAAAAAATAGAGACATAAGTCATGTTGGCCCGATTCTGTTAAATAGCCGCTAAAGATTGCATGATACTACAAGTATTTTTCTATCTTTACGCCACAGAACCGAGTGATATGATGAAGAAAACCTTAATTTCAGTAATCCTTTTGCTAGCTATTGTGTTCTCAACACATGCGCAGCAGCACTGTTTTTTCACCCACTATTCTACTGAAGATGGATTATCCCAAAATACGGTGATGAACATCTTGCAGGATCACAAAGACAACCTCTGGTTTGCCACCTGGGATGGCATCAACCGTTTCAACGGTTATACCTTCAAAACATACAAGGCCCGTCAGGGAAACTACATCAGTCTGACCAATAACCGCGTAGACCGTATATATGAAGACCGTTATGGCTTTCTGTGGTTGCTGACTTATGACAACCGTGTTCATCGTTTCGATCCGAAGACAGAGACTTTCGAACAAGTGCCAGCTGCCGGAGAGGAGGGAAGTACTTTCAATGTACATACCATTGAAGTGATGCCGAACGGAACCGTCTGGCTGCTGACGGAAAACGACGGAGCCATCCGCATCCTGACGCATCCGGATGAGAATAATCGCTTGACATGGGATATTTATTCCAGTAAGACGGAACTGTTTCCTTCTTTACATGTATTCAAAGTTCATCAGGATAAAGCAGGCAATGACTGGCTGTTGACGGATAATGGCCTCGGTATGATCCATCCCGGAAAGAAAGAACCGGATTCCTATTTTACGGAGACAAAAGGAAAGTTTGGCGGAATGAACCAGGCTTTCTATGCTGTGCAGGAACGTGACAAAGATATTTGCTTCGCCTCAGACCATGGACGTATCTGGTCTTATCAGAAAGAAAGTGGAGAATTTACGTTGATCGAGCTTCCCACAAAAGGACAGATCACCTCCATTCATCCCGTTGCACCAGACGTATCCGTTATTACTACCGATTCGGATGGTTTCTTTACTTACAACCTGCGAACAAAAACAAATGTACATTACTCGTTCCTGACTTGTAGGGCGTTACCCGCAAAGCCGATCCTTTCTGCTTATGTAGACCGTTCTTCGGAAGTGTGGTTCGAACAGGAAGAACCGGGCGTTGTAGCTCATTTCAATCCCTCGACCGGAGTGGTGACCCGTGAACAAATTCCTATAGAATACAGTAATCCTGAACGTTCCCGTCCGGCTTTTCATATCCATGAAGACGTAAACGGTTATCTTTGGGTACATCCTTATGGAGGAGGTTTCTCTTACTTCGATCCTCAAAAGAAATGTTTGGTTCCTTTCTATAACGGACTGGGTAGCCGTGACTGGCGTTTTTCCAATAAGATTCATTCAGCCTTTTCCGACAAACAAGGTAATCTGTGGCTTTGTACCCACTCTAAAGGATTGGAGAAAGTGACTTATCGAAATGTACCCTTTGCGATGATGACCCCTATGCCTCATGAACACGAATCGTTGCATAATGAGGTGCGTGCCCTGTGTGAAGACAAACTGGGAAATTTGTGGGTTGGCTTGAAAGACGGTATACTTCGTATATATGATGCAGGCAAAACTTATAAAGGATACCTCACCGAAAGCGGCACTATCTCTATCACCGGTACTCCCATGCAGGGAACCGTTTATTTTGTTATTCAAGACTCAAAAGGAATCATCTGGATTGCGACAAAAGGAGACGGCCTTGTTCGTGCCGAGCCGACTTCCTCTAACGGAATGTCCTATAAATTGACCCGTTATCTTCATCGTGAGGATGATATGTCGATAATAATGTATATTGCGTCTATGAAGATCATTATGGCCGTATCTGGCTGGCAACTTTTGCCGGAGGTATCAATTATATCACGGAGAATGAAGCAGGAAAAACATTGTTTATCAATCACCGTAACAACCTGAAGGGCTATCCTATTGATCCTTGTTACAAAGCTCGTTTCATCACTTCCGATAATAACGGACGCTTGTGGGTAGGAACAACTACGGGGGCCGTTGCTTTTGACGAGGACTTTAAGAAACCGGAGGATGTGCGGTTCTATCATTTCTCCCGTATGCCGAATGATACGCAAAGTTTGAGTAATAATGATGTCCATTGGATTATCTCCACTAAGAAAAAGGAACTTTACCTGGCTACTTTCGGTGGGGGACTCAACAAACTGGTATCTATCAGTAAGGACGGTCATGGAGAATTTAAATCATATTCCGTACTGGATGGTCTTCCTTCCGATGTCCTGCTTTCCATCCGCGAAGATAGTAAGCAGAATTTATGGATTAGTACGGAGAATGGAATTTGTAAGTTCATCCCCTCTGAAGAACGTTTTGAAAGTTATGACGAACGTAGTATTACTTTCCCTGTACGCTTTAGTGAAGCCGCTTCGGCATTGACTGCTAAAGGAAGTATGCTTTTCGGTGCCAGTGGCGGAGTCTTTATATTTAATCCTGACTCTATCCGTAAGAGCAGCTATATCCCGCCTATCGTATTCTCCAAACTGACAGTGGCCAATGAGGACATTACCCCCGGAGTCAACTCATTGTTGAAAGTGGATATTGATGACGCTGATAAATTGGTGCTTTCGCATAAAGAGAATATTTTCTCCGTTCATTTCGCGGCACTCGATTATACCAATCCGCAGAATATACAGTATGCTTATATTCTCGACGGATTTGAGAAACAATGGACCTTTGCCGACAAACAGCGTAGCGTGACTTATACGAATCTTCCGAAAGGAGAGTATGTGCTTCGCGTCCGTTCTACCAATAGCGATGGTGTGTGGGTGGATAATGAACGTATTTTGGATATTGTCATTCTGCCTTCTTTCTGGGAAACGCCGATGGCTTATGTGCTTTATATACTTTTCATTCTGATTATTATTCTTGTAGCCGTTTATATCCTGTTCACCATTTACCGGTTGAAGCATGAAGTGTCGGTCGAACAGCAGATTTCGGATATAAAACTGCGCTTCTTTACGAATATATCCCATGAGTTGCGTACTCCGCTTACGTTGATAGCAGGTCCGGTAGAGCAAGTTTTGAAGAATGATAAATTGCCGGCTGATGCCCGCGAACAGTTGGTTGTGGTTGAACGGAACACCAGTCGTATGCTTCGTCTTGTTAATCAGATATTGGACTTCCGTAAGATTCAGAATAAGAAGATGAAGATGCAGGTACAGCGAGTGGATATTGTGCCTTTCGTGCGCAAGGTGATGGATAATTTTGAGGCTGTAGCCGAAGAACATCGGATTGATTTCCTGTTTCAGACGGAAAAGGAGCATCTTTATCTTTGGGTGGACGCCGATAAGCTGGAAAAGATTGTATTCAATCTACTTTCCAATGCATTTAAGTATACGCCAAATGGCAAGATGATAACGATGTTTATTCGTGAAGATGAGAATACTGTTTCTATCGGTGTACAAGATCAGGGAATCGGAATTGCGGAAAACAAAAAGAAGTCCTTGTTTGTCCGTTTTGAGAATCTGGTAGACAAGAATCTGTTCAATCAGGCTAGTACGGGTATCGGACTTTCATTGGTGAAAGAGCTTGTAGAGATGCACAAGGCTACTATTTCCGTGGATAGTCGTTTGGGAGAAGGAAGTTGTTTCAAAGTCGATTTCCTGAAAGGGAAAGAACATTATGATAAGGAAGCCGAGTTTATCCTGGAAGATACGGATGCTCCGGCAAGAATGGGGCAGGTAGTGGATATAGCCAACTCTTCCATTCAGTCTGAAACGCTGGTGGCCGATGATTCGGAGAAGATAGAAGATGTTTATGAGGAGGAATCTGCAAAAGAAGAAAACTCTAAAGAACTGATGTTATTAGTCGAAGATAATCAGGAATTACGTGAATTCTTGCGTAGTATATTTTCTCCGATGTACAGGGTAGTGGAAGCTGCCGATGGCAGGGAAGGAGCGAATAAAGCATTGAAGTATCTCCCGGATATTATTATCAGTGACGTGATGATGCCCGAGAAAGACGGTATCGAAATGACGCGTGAACTGCGTGCGGATATGACGACCAGCCATATACCTATTATCTTACTTACTGCCAAAACAACGATTGAAAGTAAACTGGAGGGACTGGAATACGGTGCGGATGATTATATAACGAAGCCTTTTAGTGCTACCTATCTGCAAGCTCGTGTGGAAAATCTGTTGATGCAGCGTAAGAAACTGCAAAGTTTCTATCGGGATAGCCTGATGCATATCAATATGTCTGCCGGTCAGGAGGATACACCTGTTGCTACGGATGTGCCATCGGCAGAAGAAGACACCTCCGAAACTGTATCTGCAACGCTCGAAATGTCTCCCAACGACCGTAAGTTTATGGATAAACTGGTGGAATTAATGGAGCAGAATATGGATAATGGTGAACTGGTGGTCGATGATTTGGTTCGGGAACTGGCTGTCAGCCGCTCTGTCTTTTTCAAGAAACTGAAAACACTAACCGGACTGGCTCCTATCGAATTTATCAAAGAAATGCGTATCAAGCGGGCCACGCAATTAATAGAGACCGGAGAGTTTAATATGACGCAGATTTCATATATGGTCGGTATTAATGATCCGCGTTATTTCAGTAAATGTTTCAAGGCGAAAGTTGGGATGACGCCAACGGAGTATCGGGATAAAGTGGGAAGATAATAAGAAAGGCTATCAGATAAATGATAGCCTTTCTTATTCAATATGTCTTTTCAGACATTCTATTCTCTTTTCTTATTCTGTCCAGCGAGGGTCACCAATGCTGCTTGGGAATAGGGCATCTATAATTTTGAAGTTTCCTTCTTCCGGATTTTCAAATACTTCTGTAGATGACTTATCATATTTGGTTACGTCACCAAGAGTGCTATGGAATGTCATGTCATTGGTTCCATAAACTTTCTCGATAGTCAGACTAAGATTAGCAGCTGCATTTGCATTATGAGCCTTTCTACTAGTTCCACCATTTGCCAAGATTGTATTTTTGATAGCTAAAGACATGCCTAGGGTATTTTTATCTCCCAGTTCTAACAGTGCTTTTGTACCTCCCCAGCCGTACATCGTACAATAATCGATGGAGAAAGAAGCAGCATTTCCTGCATAGAAGATACGTCCTTGTGGTTTAATCAAGGTGCTATTTGTAATTTCAGTAACAGGTATTTGGGCGACTGCTGATTCTTTATAAGCAAACATATCCCCACTACAACCATTGATAATAGATTTGTTTACACTAACTTTATTAATTTGAATGTTTATACCTTCTTTGGCTCTTACTAATGATTTAGAGTTACTAATCGTACAGCCTTCTATTAACAAAGTGTTGATATTGGTTGATACGTCATCTGTCATATCTGCACCTTTCTGAAGATTAAAGAAATAATCTCCTTGTGCATCAACATTTAAATTATAGAAACGCACCACATCTTTGTTGCCTAAAGTCAAAATAGTTTTAGTTGTCATTGTTGCCTGTTCAGCTCCGCCACTTGCTCCCCAGAATACGATTGATGTAACAGCTTCAGGTACAATGACAGTTTTACTGAATGTGATTGCTGTAGAATGTGGTACAACTAGAACTATATTTCCACTTTGTGCAGCAAGTACCTCGTTTGGATCATCAGCAGCAGTAAGATATACAGGTGTGTAACCATCCGGGAAGTTTTCTGTAGTTTGGAATGATTTCTCCCCTCTCAATACATCTTCACCGTTAACAGTATTGTATATACCGATAGTGTATGCGGTAGAAGCTGCCAGACCTGTAAGTTGATAACTGCCTTTTGCATTCATTTCCGAAGAAATTGGAATGTTTGTTACTGTTGAAGTCTCTGTGTTCGTCAGTAAGAAGTGGGTTACGCTCTGATTCTTTTTCCATGTGATAATGGCAGTAGAACCAGTGATGGTTGAGATATCCTCAATTAACTGTTCTGTCTTGGTCTTAAAGCTTGTATTTTCCGGATATACCCATTTGGAAGGTGAAGCTGTTTCAGAGCATGAACGGATACGAATATAATAACTGGTATTTGCATCCAATCCTTCAATAGTGTACGGAGAGCTTTTTATACTCTTATCCTCTCCGAAGATAACAGATCCTTCCTGATAATTTTCAGCTGTAAGTTCAGAAGTATTTACTTCAATGATGTAATAATCTGTATTGATCGTATTATTCCAAATAACTTCTGCATTGTTAATGCTAGGGCTGACTGCCAATTTAGTACTACGGAACAGACGGTTATAGGCACTATCTGTTTCCCAATCATTTGCTTTCTCACACGATGAAAGCATTACGGTCAGGGCTATAAAAAGCCCTGATAAAACCGTGTATCTTGTTGATTTGATAAAATTCATGTTCATGAGATCAGTTATTGAATGATATTCATAATTTATTAGAAATTATAAGAGTTCTCTATGTAACCGTTGGCATCCGAAACAGTCTTGGAGCCTATCGGTAATAGATGTCTATTTTTGATCGTAGCATTTAAACCACTGCTGATATCATCTACATACTCAAGATTTGTATCATTGGTTGTTTTACTAGTATCTGCTACTCCCTTCTTCCATTCATAGTTGGTTCCCCAACCGGTAACATATTCATAACCTGCAGTTTTAGCTGCTTCCTTCACTTTATCAGGATCTTCAAGGTCTCTAAGTTCATTAGGAATTTGTTCAGTACGCCAAGTGATACTATTCATGTCAATTGAATACGGATCATCTGTCTTCATTTTATAGAAGATAAATTTGGGAGCAGTCTCAATCATAGCTTTGTAGTCTGTTCTGAATTGATCCAGCTTTTCGGAAAGTGTTCCCCAACGTATCAGATCATATTTACGAACACATTCACCTGCAAACTCCCATGCACGTTCTTGATCAAGCGCTTCCATGAAATTGTTTCGGGCGGATGCTTCAATAGCGTTTTTAGCGGCATTTTGGGTAGCAGTGTCAAAGGCACGGATATGTACTTCTGTCAAAGCTTCAAGTGCAGTTTTTGTAGTGGTACCATTGGGATTGCTGCCTTCTAATCCATACAAGTTATACATCACTTCAGCATACATTAATAAAATATCGGAATAACGCATCACTACCCAGTTAATACCTGGAGCCCATTTCTGGTCTGTGTTTTGTGCCAAAGAGATGATTGCATCATCCATTTTACGAATGTCCCATTTTGCTACATAGGCACTGAAAGGAGCATTAGAAAGCAATGTCTCTTTTATAACAGCTTTATTGTCTACTGTCGTTTGTTTTAATTCATAGTAGGCGCATGTAATATCTCTACGGCTGTCGTTATTATCAAAAGATAAAATATAAGAAGCTGTAAGTCTGATATTACCACTGCTATTACCTTTTGCGCCATATTTGTTGCTGGCACCATTGATACGAACTCCGGTACTGTAACCCATTTCGCCAGATCTACCTAATCCGTGAGCTACCTCATATAGATTTTCATAATATTTAGTATCCAGTGTCCGCTTATTGATTAAGTCCCATTGGTTTTCAAAAGATGGATTCAACTTATGAACTTGTTTGCTTACTACAATATCCAAATGTGCTAATGCACGTTCGTGCAATTTTTGAACTTCTGCTTCTGACGGACGTTGAGTAGGGAATTGTCCGTCACTGCAAGTCGGATGGTTTCTATAACCTGTTTTTGCTTGTTCGCGGATGCTATATCCGGCGCGTGATAAAGCAATACGTGCAAATAATCCATGTGCAAAACCTGCAGTGGCATGCTCTGTTGTGTATCCGTCTTCACCTGCCCAAGGAAGGTAATTGGCAGCTTCGTCCAAATCATCTAACAACTGGTCTAAAATAATATCCCGGTCTGTTTTTGCTGCATACATGTTAGAACCATCAGGTTGGGTAGGCTCAAAGCGCATCGGAACATCTCCGTAATTCTTAACTATATCATAATATACCATTGCACGCATGGTTAATGCTTCTCCTAAATAACGGAGCATTGGTTTACGGGTGGTAGTTCCTTCTGCTAATAAGTCGCTATTACGAATACCGTCAATAACGATATTGGCATTTTCAATAATAGCAAAACATCTTTCCCAGTTCGTATCAAGTTTATCCCATCCTTTGCTTAGATAGTAATTACCTAATCCTCTTTCTGAATTTTGATGAACTTCCGATTGCTTGGTTGCATTTGCTAGTTCAATATCCGTATTATTACCGAAATTGATAGGGATACGAGAACCATACGTGTGGTCATATGTCAAATCGGCATATACCTTGTTTAACGCTTGCTCTGTATACACGACAGAGTTAAAAACATTTTCTCCTTTCAACTCCGAAGGGGAAGACTGGTCGAGAAAGTCACTGCATGAAAGCAAGCTCAACAATCCGGTTCCTAGTAATATTGATTTTATATAAGTTTTCATATATGTATTTCCTTTCTATTTATGGGTTAGAATGTAACATTAATACCCCCTACAAATGAGCGGCTTTTGGGATATGCAGAATAATCTACGCCCGGAGTCATTGGAGTACTGCGACGTGTATCTACTTCCGGATCTGCTCCCGAGTATTTTGTGAAACAATACAAGTTGTAACCAGTCACATAGATGCGTACGTTTTGCATAAATATTTTGTTTACAAAAACTTTAGGTAGTGTATATCCGATTGAAATGTTATTGACACGGAGGAAAGAACCATCTTCTACTGCCCAGTCAAGTAATGGCATTTCTGTGATTGAGCCTGGATTATACATGGAAGCTCCGGCATTTATTTCATTTAAACGATTAATAGTATAATCGAGCCCATTACTCTTGATATATGAACTTTTCAGCATGTTTTCTCCTGTTGACGGATCAATCCAGGAATAACGTTTGGCTAATGTAAAGTTATCATTTAAGTTCCATCCTTTTTTAGTATCATTATAGTAACTTGAACCTAACTTGGTTGCATTCACAATCTTGTTACCAAGAGAGTAATTGAAGAAAGCTGATAAATCAAAGTTCTTATAACGCATGTTTATACCGAAACCACCGGTAACAGTTGGAACTGTATTTCCTAGACGTTTCTTCGTAAATTTGCCATCTTCATCAGCTTTCAGTTTTAGTGCACCCGGACCAAAATTGTTATATTTAATCAGTTCTGTCGGATCTGTGAGATTTTCGTTAAGCACCCACTTGCTGCCGTCCCATGAAAAATCGTCAGTAGTATAGAAGCCATCCAATTCATATCCGTACACTTCTCCCAGACGTCCTCCTTCCTCAATGAAGAAGTCGTTTTGTCCGGCAGGTTTACCTCCCCAGTTACTACTTTGCCAGGTTTGTCCTCCGGCTAGCTTATCAATTTTAGCTCTATTATAAGAAATATTGAAATTGGCGTTTAAACCAAAGTCCTTAGTATCTACTATGACTGCGTCTAATGCTAATTCTATACCTTTATTTGATGTCTGTCCAAAGTTCTTATATTGGGTAGAAAAACCAGTGCTTGAAGGTATTGTTGCATTCATCAACAAGTCTTTAGTTGTATTCCAGTATGCATCAATACTACCGGATAAGCGGTTATTCCAGAATCCGAAGTCAATACCTAAGTTACGGGTAAGTGTTGTTTCCCATTTTAGGTCAGGATTAGAAAGATTAGAAGCATGTTGTAATACAACAGCACTTGTTTCATTGAAATAAATGTTTTTATCACTTGTTTCCGCTAATGAGAAAGTAGAATTAATGGCACCCGATTTAATACGGTTATTACCAGCTGTACCTACACTTAAACGAAGTTTTAGGTTGGATAACCATTCTTTGCTTCTTTCCATCCATGCTTCGTCAGATATTCTCCATGCTAAAGCTAATGATGGGAAATATCCCCATTGGTTTCCTTTTGAGAATTTACTGGAACCATCGGCACGCATTGTGAAAGTCATTAGATACTTGTCTTGTATCGTATAGTTGACACGTCCGAAGAACGATAATAGATTGTCTTTAAAACCAATATAAGTAGAGGTAGGCAATGCCGTTCCGTTACTCATGCCGGAGAGTACGTCATTAATAGTCATATATTTGGAGAAAGCAACGGAGGTGTTGATAGTCTCGTGATCGTAACTACTTGAAACTTCATGTCCTAACATAACATTTAGTTTGTGAGTGTTATTCAAGAACTTAGTATCATATGTTACTGTATTTGCATTACGCCAGTTTTTATTAACGACCTTATTTAACAGAGCTTGTGGCTGTCCATAATAACCATATTTAGAATTACTTGTAGCTTCCACTCCCCATACTTGGTCAGTATTGTTATATCTCCATCCATAACCAAACTCACTTCTGAATGTTAATCCTTTGATTGGTTTCCAGTTAAGTCCTACGTTATAGTTTTGTTGCAAGCGGGTTTGTTTCTTGTAAGTTGCATTTAAACGTTCCAGTGGGTTATATTGTGCATTGTTCACATTCTCATCATCATCGCTGTCCGAACTTGTTGTATTAATTTCCTCTACCGGTTTGTAGATGACGGAACGTGATATTAGTGAATTGGCTGCACTTGATTCGTTTGCATCTGCTCCACCACTGATACCATCAATTGTTTGGTAACTAAAACGGGCATTAAAGTCCATTGTTAACCATTTGTTGATATTGGTATTAAGTTTGGCATTAATATTCTCTTTTGAGAAACCCGAACCAAGCATGATACTTTTTTCTTCGTTATGTGCATAACTAACACTGAATTTGGTATCTTTATTACCTCCACTCACACTCACATTGTATTGTTGTTGATTTCCTGTACGACCAAAAATCTCATCCTGGTAGTCGGTGCCTTTCATAGATTTGTAAATATCCAAATCATCAAACATACCATATTTCATCCCTTCCTGGTCAATTTCTTGTTGCCATAATACATATTCGTAAGGGTTCAGTACATCTACCATTTTAGTAACTTTACGAACACCGAACGAGGCCCCCAAATTCACCTGAATCTTACCTTCCTGACCGGATTTAGTAGTAATGATGATAACACCGTTTGCACCACGGGCACCATAAATAGCAGTAGAAGAAGCATCTTTCAATACATCTACCGATTGAATATCTGTTGGAGCAATATCAGAGATACTTGATACGGGAAATCCGTCTACAATATAGAGTGGTGAATTATCTTGAGATAGAGAACCGCCGCCACGTACGCGGATTTTTACATCTGCATCAGGTGAACCTTCAGTGGTTGTGATAGATACACCAGCCATTTTCCCTTGTAGTGCTTCCGATGCGGAAGATACCGGAATAGCAGCAATCTGTTTGGCACTAACGGAAGATACAGAACCGGTCAAATCCTTTTTTGCAACGGTCCCATAACCAATTACCACAACTTCGTCCAACGCTTGTGTATCATCGGAAAGAGTGACATTAATTTGACTTTGTCCTTTTATAGCAATATCCTGAGTTTTCATTCCGATATAAGAAATTGTAAGGGTTGCTTTTGAAGGAACCTTGATAGAATAGTTACCATCTAAATCGGTAATTGTACCATTGGTAGTATTACCTTTCTCTACTACAGAAGCTCCGATGATCGGTTCTCCCGTTGTGTCTTTCACATTACCTTTTACGGTAATTGTTTGCGCTGATACGCTAAGCGATATCGCTGCAAATAGCATTAGCAGCCAACTGCGCATGTTTTTCACCTTGTTAGACATTCTTTGCATGTTTATTAATTAATGGTTATTGTTTTTGATTATGTACTCACATTTAGGGTTAATTCCTCGGTACAAAAGTATATGAATGTGAATATAGGCATGTGCAATATTTGTTTTTCACCTAGTATTTTTTGTTTTTTAATAGCCGGCCGGCATTTTTATAATAGTTTTAAAACAAAAAATACACATGATAGCCCGAAAAGCCTTGTTTTGTCGATTTCAATGACCTCGAAAAACAAAATTTGAACAAGACTTTTTTTTATCCTGCCTACTTTTGCCCTTATTAATCTAATAATGTATGAAAATGGATATAATTCTAAGTAAATGGTGTTTAGCCATTTTGTTTGCTTTTGGAATTCTGGCGTGTACTGATGGTGGTGACGCTAATGAATTGCCTAAAGAACCTGAAGGGACTGGAGAAATTCAAGATGAAAAGATACCAGCTTTTCCTGGGGCAGAAGGACATGGACGCTACACAGTCGGTGGGCGTGGTGGTGATGTATATATTGTTACTTCATTGGAGGACAAGTTACAGAACGGAACTTTACGTTATGGTATTGAGAAACTAAGCGGAAAACGTACAATTGTTTTCCAGGTATCCGGAACCATTCATTTAAACGGTGATTTAAAGATTAAGAATGGAGATTTAACAATTGCAGGACAGACAGCTCCGGGGGATGGTATTTGTTTGGCTGGTTATCCGGTCTTCTTGGAAGCAGACAACGTTATTGTCCGTTTTATGCGTTTTCGAATGGGAAATAAAGAAGATGTCAGTGCAGACGGAGCTGATGCCTTCGGCGGTCGGTATCATAAAAATATTATGATTGATCATTGTTCTATGAGTTGGTGTACTGACGAATGTGTCTCTTTTTATCAAAACGAGAATTTCACATTGCAATGGTGTCTTATTTCTGAAAGCCTGCGTTTAGGTGGACATACAAAAGGCCCTCATGGCTATGGTGGTATATGGGGAGGTATGAAAGCTTCTTTCCATCATAATCTATTGGCACATCATGATAGCCGTAATCCTCGTCTAGGTCCTGGGGTTAATTCGACAAAAGAGAATGAAATTGTTGATATGCGTAATAATGTCATTTATAACTGGTGTGGAAATTCTTGTTATGGTGGAGAAGCCATGCATGTAAATATTGTGAATAATTTTTATAAGCCGGGTCCTGCCACTCCTACTGGCACTTCTAAACGTGGACGTATTATTGCCATTGACAAAAAAGTGAGTGAGTCGGATAAGAAATCATATCCAGCCATTTTTGACACTTGGGGAGATTTTTTTATCCAAGGAAATGTGGTGGATGATGGGCAAATTAATGGTGCGGTTGATTACGAACGTTGTGTGAAGGCTACAAAGGATAACTGGGAGTATGGAGTTTATAATCAGTTTGATAAAAAGTATGGAACGTTGGATGAATATACAAAAAAAGCTCTTAGACGCACCACTCCCGTAGAAACAGGTACTGTTACCACTCATGATGCCCGTACGGCTTTTGAGCGTGTTATGGATTATGCAGGTTGTTCTTTGCACAGGGATAGAGTAGATGAACGTATTGTTCGCGAGACTCGTAGCGGGACTGCGAACTACCAGGGAATGAACAAGCATAATGGTCAGGGAGTTGTTGAGGGTATTGATTGGAAAAGTGTAGGGTATCCCAAGAAAGGTATCATTGATAGTCAGGATGATGTGATTCCTGTCGGGGAATCTTCAGCATGGCCTGAATTGGTACAGGGTGTTATTTTAAAGGATTCGGATAATGATGGTATGCCTGATGAATGGGAAAAAAAATATGGTTTGAATCCGGATGATGCTTCTGACCGAAATGGTAAAACAGTAGATGAGGAAGGAACATATACAAATCTGGAGATGTATATGAATAGCCTGGTACAAAAGATTGTTGAAGAGCAGAATAAAGGAGGAGTACAATAAATAAATTAGGTGTATTTTTGTATTATTCCATAAATAAAAATATGAATATGAATTTGATCTTTCGTTGTTTAACCATTTTATTAACTCTGATCGGGAGTGGGGCTGTTTTTGCCTCTTCTGGTATTGGTAATACTCTTGATTTCGGAGAGTTGGCTGCTTTTCCCGGAGCAGAAGGATATGGACGTATGACTACAGGCGGACGTGGGGGTGAAGTGTATATTGTTACTTCTTTAGCTGATGATGGAATGCCTGGTACTTTACGTTATGGTATAGAAAAGTTGGATGGTCCTCGTACTATCATTTTTCAAGTGTCCGGTACGATATTTCTGCATAAAGACCTAAAAATACGGAAAGGGAATTTGACTATTGCGGGACAAACTGCACCGGGAAACGGTATATGCATAGCAGGTTATCCGGTGACAAATTATGCCAGTAATGTAATTCTTCGTTTTTTACGTTTCCGTATGGGTAATAAAGAATGTGTACATCCTGACGGTGCAGATGCTTTAGGAGGAAAAGGGGCAAAGAATGTGATTATAGACCATTGTTCTATCAGCTGGTGTACAGATGAATGTGCTTCTTTTTATGAGAATGATGATTTTACCATGCAGTGGTGCATTATTTCTGAAAGTCTTAGATTAGGTGGGCATACCAAAGGTCCTCATGGCTATGGAGGAATTTGGGGAGGTGAACACTCTTCTTATCATCATAATCTATTAGCCCATCATGATAGCCGGAATCCCCGTTTCGGATTAGGAGCTAAGGCACGTAAGAGTGGAGAATGTGATGGTGATTATGTAGACTTTCGCAATAATGTGATCTATAATTGGGGTATGAACAGTTCGTATGGTGGTGAAAGAATGAATATCAATATAGTGAACAATTATTATAAACCAGGTCCTGCAACGGTGACAGGCTCTAAACGTGGACGGATTTTTGCTATAGATGCAACAGAAAATGAGAATGGGGAGTATCTGTGGGGAAAGTATTATATCGATGGTAACATTGTAGATGGAGGGGCAGATGATAAAAACAGCCAGAAGGCTACAGCTAATAATTGGGAATATGGAGTTTACAATCAATTTTCGAATAATTATAAAAAAGTAATTACGCAAAAAACAAAAGACTCGATTCGAGTGGACAAACCTCATGGATTTGCATTGGTAACGACACATTCAGCTTTCAATGCTTATAAACGAGTGTTGGATTATGCGGGGTGTTCATTGCATCGAGACGATGTAGATGCACGTATTGTGAAGGAAACACGTACGAGAACAGCTGGATATAAAGGTTTGAATGCTCATAATGGAGAAGGAGGCGTTTGGAAAAGCGAAGGGTATCCGAAGCCAGGATTGATAGATAGTCAGGATGATTTGTTACCATTAAATACTCCGGGATATGTTTCTCCATGGCCTGTTCTTTTACAAGGAAGTGTTTTGATTGATTCGGATAATGATGGTATGCCTGATGCATGGGAAAGAAAATTCGGATTAAATCCGGATGATGCTTCTGATAGTAATGGAAAAACGATTGATAAACATGGCCAGTATACAAATCTGGAAATGTATATGAATAGTTTGGTGCATGACATTATTGAAAAACAAAATAGCGGTGGAAAGAAGTAATCTGCAAACATCGTATTAAGAATTATCTTTATCAGGTAAGATTCTTTATAGTCAGTTTCACCGGTTTTTATCCGGTATTCATCGGAATTTATACCGGAAATCAACAGAAAAGGCTATAGAAGCCGTGGGAAATGATGTATCTTTGAACCATTAATCAATTAATAATAGAGACAATGGAAGAGAAACAAAAATTTCCCACTGCTACAGGCTTTTCCGGTAAAATACTGATAGCTTCGCTTTTTATCCTTTCCGGGATTCTGCTGTTTGCCCGTAATATGGGATGGATTACATCTGAAGTCTTCGATATTATCGTATCCTGGCACTCACTCCTTATTATATTAGGTATATATTTTATGATTCGCCGCCATTTCATCGGTGGAATCATCCTTTTGTTGATAGGTGTGTATTTTTTGATTGGAGGGCTTTCATGGCTGCCTGAAAATTCACAGGCAATGGTATGGCCTATCGCTCTGATAACAGCAGGTGTCTTATTCTTTTTTAAATCCGGCAAGAACAGACGAGGGCAGTGGGCGCACCATCATGCCATGCAACATCGTCAGAAGTGGATGAAGATGCATCAGGGACAACCCGGCATGAATTTTGAAAGTGAGCAACAGCAGGCAGAGTCGGTAGATGGCTTTCTGCGTGCCGAGAATGCTTGGGGAGCTGCCCGTCACGTGGTACTTGACGAATTGTTTAAAGGAGCTGTAATTCGCACATCCTTTGGAGGAACAACGATTGATTTGCGGCATACCCATATTGCGCCCGGAGAAACATATATAGATTTGGATTGCAGTTGGGGAGGAATTGAGATATATGTCCCTTCTGACTGGAAAGTCGTGTTTAAATGCAATGTTTTCTTTGGAGGATGTGATGATAAACGTTGGCAGAGTGGAAATATAAATAAGGAAAGTGTATTGGTGATTCGGGGAACACTTTCTTTCGGAGGCTTGGAGGTTAAAGACTAGCGTATGAAAGCACATCCGATTATAGATAATCCTTTTCGCTGGATTCCGATGCTAGTGCTGGCATTGATTCTGGTTGCATTCCAGGTCGTTTTAGTCTGTGGATATACCGGAAACGATTATCTTCCTGCTTTGGTAGATGGAATAGCGACGATCGGTTGGCTGGCGGCTATCGCCTATCTGGCATGGTTTGTGGTCGGTCTTGTCTCGTTGTTCCAGACGGATGTAATTATGATCATCATTGGAAGTATGCTTTGGTTGGCAGGGAGTTTTATGGTCTGTGATATAATGGTGAGAATTGTAGGAGTACCCTATGTTTCTTTTGCGCAGACAATCCCTTTCCGACTATTGTTCGGACTACCGGTTTTGATTGCCATTACTCTCTGGTATCGTCTGATAGTCACAAAAGAGGAAGTGCAAAACCAAGAACTGGAAAAAGAACTGGCTGTACATCAGGTGAACGTGGCTGAACAGCAGGAAGAATTACCCATGGAATGGATAGATCGTATTACAGTGAAAGACGGCTCCCGGATTCATTTGGTGAAGGCAGACGAATTGATCTACATACAAGCGTGTGGAGATTATGTGATGCTGATAACCCCCACAGGGGAATACCTGAAAGAGCAGACCATGAAGTATTTTGAAACTCATCTCTCTCCGGATACATTTGTTCGGGTGCATCGTTCTACGATTGTGAATGTTACGCAGATTTCCCGGGTCGAGCTTTTCGGAAAAGAAACCTATCAGCTACTATTGAAGAATGGAGTGAAACTTCGGGTTAGTCTTTCCGGTTACCGATTGCTGAAAGAACGATTGGGGATATAAAATCTGTTCAATCTGATCGTAAAAACTAATTTATCCTGATACCCGAAAAGGAAAGGCAACTTTCACAGGAGAAGGAAACAAACCCGGATTTATCAATAGCAGGCTTTTCTGTACCGTAGATTCGGATGGTGATGGTGCCTGACGAGTGGGAAATAAAAAACGAAGGATCCGAATAGACAATATACGAATCTTGAGATATATTTAAATAGTTTGATGCAAAATATAGTCGACGCACAGAACAAATAGATAATAAGTAATTCTCCGTTCAATACGGTGAATTTGGATGATATGCCCTTCAAGTGTTTGATGATAACACTTGAAGGGCATATCGTTTGGATGCATGGCTCATTGGAGGGGCACTTTTTTACTCAAGCTCGTTTTTTACTCCTTTTCTACTGAATCTTACTCTATATTCTCTTGCTTAATTCTCAATTTTGCACTGGTGAAAGAACAAAGAATTCACTTTAGCGAAAAACATCCTTTATGTATAATGAAAATCTAATCAAATGAGAAACATGAATTTATTGCGCCTGATAGTAAAGCCTCCTTAGAATTTTATTTCTCTTTTATAAAAAGGAAATAGAATTACTGCTTATAATTATATTTTTTAAAACTATACAAACTAATATTTATGAAACATCTAATTAATACATTTCTTGTATTGTGTCTGTTTCTTGTCTCTTGTTCGCAGAACTCGGATGAGGAATGGAATTCTGATACTTCAAATGTTCCTGAAGTCCAAACTGTTGGTTTTCGTTTTACAAGAGCAAGTCTTGAAACGTTTGCTGCTCATGGAATAACCGAAATTGGTATTTATGTGTATTTGTCAGATTCTCTGGTTTATGGAGAGAATCTTTCTTTGAATGACGGCAATTTGGAAGTGGATGTCCCTTTGGGGGAAAGACTTCAAACATTTGCCGTGGCTAATGCAGATCGTCTGGAAAGAACTGACAGTCTTTCTAAAGTGATTATTTACCAAGACTTACAGGCCCAAAAAGAGATTTATCTTTCAGAAGTGACCGAGTTCATGTCAGATCGTACGGTCAGCCAGGTAAACTTGGAATTAAAAAGAATTGTGGGACAAGCTACTTTTCAACCTTCTGAAAGCGGAGAAGATATTGCGGCTATTACTCAATTTGACAGGCTGAATATGGTATTTACCAATGTTGGCATCGGTTATATGGTGAACACCGGAGAGTGTATACAAGAAGATGTGGAAGTCAGTGCAGATCTTGCATCAGGTTTCACTGCATCCGTTTATTCTTTTCCGACTATTGGTCAGAATTCTACCGGACTGGATCTTATTTATATAAAGGATGGGCAGGAAGTGAATCGTACAAAGCGTGTATTGGATACGAATATTACATTTGAAATATCCAAACGTACGGTTGTTAACATACCGGTTCTGGACGAAAGTTATCTGCAGGAGGCTTTTACTCGTGGTCGTATGCTAAAGACTGCTACTAATCAAGGGTTGACTATCAAGGAATATGATTTTTAATTGAAAGCTTTATGAAGAAAAATATACTATATTCTTTAGTAGGATTAACAGTCCTATTTAGTATGTCTGCCTGTTCGGAAGACAGATATGAAACCTCTGTTGTGAAGCAGATCGAGTTGTTCTTAAATGATGAAGAATGGTTCGTGAATGTGGGTATTAATACAAAGCCGCTTTTTATCTATAATGCCGGCAGTGGAGAGTATGTGGCGAATTATACTTCTCATTATCGTTTTCCGCTGGAGAATGGCACGTATAAAGTGGTGGCTACTCCCTCACCCGAACAGTTGATTCCCTCTCCTGTCAATTTGAATGAACTGGTTATTGAGCAAGACCCCGAAGCTAGAAGAAAGGTGGAGATCTCCTCTCCGGTAGAGTACAGTTCGCCTTTCGATACTCCTTTGAGTATCCGTATGTATAGCCGTACCGGCGTACTTCGATTAAGGGCGACGGATAAAAAGTCCGACAGGAGTTATTCGACGGTACGTGCCATTGTTTCTGCTCCTATATCGGGGTATCGTGTGATGGATGCTTCTTTCATAGAGTCACCGGTCGAATTGGTACGCGACAGGGCTACCTCCACTGGTGGTGTAAACTATACGGATGATTTCGTCACTTTTGAAACAGCAACTATCGGGCAGGCAGTAAATGTTCGTATTGATTATTTGGACAATCAGGGAAATGTCATTCAATCCAAGCCGATGGAAGGTTCTTTCCCTATTCATCCTAATGATACGACACAAATTGATTTCCCGTTAAATGATACGGAACACCCGATTATTCAAGATTACACAGTAACTATACTTTCTGAAGGCTGGAATGAAGAAACAGTAGTTCCGGAGGTGCCGATTATTGTACCGGAAGGATATACTTATGTAGCTCCCGGCACTAATTTGCGCAACCTTTGCAATGAAATGTTCGATAATGAGGAAGTGACAGAAGTGCGACTTTTCCTGAAAGCAGGAACTACCTATGAACTTGGCCGTTTGGAAATAAAGAAGCCGCTTTCAATACTAGGACAAGAACCTTCGACAGGCGAAACACGGACCGTTATGAACATGGGTAATGCTTCTATCAATGGAGAGTTGGATTATTTACGTTTCGAAGGCATGGACATTAATGTCACGGACGACTATATGTTCAGACTGGCGCAACTTTCTTTCCATGTAAAAGAACTGACAGTTAAGAGCTGTGATATAAACGGTCTGCGACGTAGTATGTGGTATGCCGAGATTTCAACAGACGATCAGCAAATGGTGGATCATTTTGTATTGGACGACTGCCGGTTACTGAACTTCAATGCAGGTGACAGGAATTATTCGATGATAAGTCTGGGAACTAATAATCCGATTTATAATATTACTATACGAAATTCTACGGTTCATACGGCGACACAAGGCTTGAGAAACACTTTAATCGGTGGAACCAGAAATCAAAAAGAAAACATGAGTATTACGTTAGAGAATAGTACATTCGTTCGTTTAGGCCCTGCCAATATGACTTTCTTTGATTTGCGTACAGGTAGTGCAATGACGGAATTGAAATTGACAGTTAAGAATTGTCTTTTCTCGGGAACCACAGAATCGGGACAAGGAAGATGGATGTATCTTGACGGAAAAGCGGTGAAAGATTTTTCTGATAACTATCGCACCAGTGATTTTGTCATGAGTAATTGGGGAGTTGATACTGCTGAAATACCTGCTGCTACGGTAACTAAAGACGAATTGTTCGAAGATGTCGCAACCGGAAATCTGATTGTCAAAGATAAGAGTTCGGAAGTATATACGAAGCGTATCGGAGACCCGCATTGGTTTGAGTAATATAAAAAACAGATAAAGAATTAGCACATGAAATCATTTATATTCATATTACTATTATCTTGTGTATTGGGGGCATGTAGTTCTTCGGATGAGGCTGACGAAACATTGATTGCCAATTCATTGGAACTATCTAAAGAGAGTGTAAAACTTTCTAATATACAAGGATCATATACTGTCTCTGTGACGGCCACGGGTGAATGGAGTGCTTCTGTGATAAATGGCGGAGATTGGTTAAGCATTTCCCGCTCAACCGGTAATGGCAGTGCCGATTTGCGCCTGTTTTTTACAGACAATACGCAGGGAGAGAAACGCAAAGGCATGATTAAAGTCGTGCAGGAGTCGGGAAACACTACCATTGAAAAAGAAATTGCCGTAGAGCAATTAGGAGGAGATCCGGATATATTACTTGATTATTCAAAAGAAAAACTCTCCTTCAGGGGAGGGGAGTTCTCTGTTACGGTAGTGGCTAATGTGGACTGGGAAGTATCGATCGATGAAGAATACGCTTCTTGGATACGGCCTGTAGAAGATGTTTTAAGCAGAACACGTGCTTTTACAAGTAATGAACGCATTTTCTTCCTATCGCCGAATAACGGATTGGAAAGAGTAGGAAAAATTGTGTTCAAGACTACCGGTGATTATGTACTTGGCAGAACCGTTGAGTTGACTCAAGAAGTATCACAAGCTTTTCTTGAACTGGCGACAAAAGAATTTGTCCTGCCTTATCGTTATCATACGCTGTCGATTCCTGTGGATTTAGGAGAATTTGACGGTGCAGAATACACGATTGAAACAGGAGAATCCTGGATTACTTGGGATCGGGAAGCCTCTACCTCTTCACAGATTGTACTGCAAATAAAAGATAATGAAACGGACTTTCCACGAAAGGCTAAAGTAACAGTGAAAAATGTCACATTGGAAGAAACTGTTGATATTCTTCAGTATGGTAAAGCCAATATGACTATTGGTGACGATGCGGCTACTTTATTGGCATTTCCCGGAGCGGAAGGCTTTGGACGTGTCACTACCGGTGGACGTGGTGGAAAAGTGTATCATGTGACCACTTTGGAAGACGGAGAGCAGGAAGGAACCTTACGCTATGCCATCAATCAGCGGGACACCCGTACCATTGTGTTCGATGTGGCGGGTACGATTTTCCTGAAAAGTGATTTGAGGATTCGATATGGTAATCTGACTATTGCCGGGCAAACAGCCCCCGGACAAGGAATTTGTATTGCCAGCTATCCGGTAGTTCTGGCAGCGGATAATATCATTCTTCGTTATTTGCGTTTTCGTGTCGGTAATGAGAGTGGCGGTGAACCTGACGGGCTGGGAGGTATGGAAAATACCAACGTGATTGTAGACCATTGTTCAATTAGTTGGAGTATTGATGAGTGTTTATCAGTATATGGTGGAGAAAACTTGACTATCCAATGGTGTATTGCTTCGGAAAGTCTCCGTACAGCAGGGCACGGCAAAGGTACGCACGGTTACGGTGGAAACTGGGGAGGTACGAATGTGTCTTATCATCATAATTTATTGGCACATCACGGAAGCCGTGTGCCCCGTCTTGGCCCTCGTCCTAAAACACAGGAGAACGAATATATGGATATGCGTAACAATGTGTTCTACAATTGGGGTGGAAACGGTTGTTATGGCGGTGAAGGTATGAACGTGAACATAGTGAACAACTATTATAAGCCGGGACCGGCAACTCCGAACAATTATGTCCGTTATCGGATCGCCGGAATTGGGGTCCGTACTTATGATTATTGTCATGAGGAAGATGGAACACCGAATGCATGGTTCCCGATGATGCACAAATGGGGTACGTTCTATGTAGATGGCAACGTAGTAGAAGGCAATGCCGAGGTGACAGCGGACAATTGGACGAAAGGTATCTATGAGCAAATTGATAATTCGAGATGTGATGACACATTTAATGATCAGGTAAAAGCAGAAATGCATCTTACCACTCCTTTGGCAACCGGTAGAGTAACTACTCACTCTGCACAGCAGGCCTTTGATCTTGTTGTTGATTATGCAGGATGTTCGAAGGGACGTGATCTGATTGACGACCGGATTGCCATGGAAACCCGGAACGGAACAACAACCTACATCGGTAGTGTGACTCCGAATGCGGGAGATTCACCGGGGCTGATCGATCTTCCGGATGATGTAAAACCTGCGGGGGCAGTGAGTGCCTGGCCGGAGTTATCGGGTAACGGTGTATCATCTGCAAACTTGAAAGATACGGATGGAGACGGAATACCTGATATTTGGGAAGATGCGTATGGACTGGATAAAGAGAATGCGGCAGACGCTTCCGGATTCACGCTTAATTCCCGTTATTCAAATCTGGAGATTTATCTCCACAATCTGGTACAGCACATTGTTTATGCCCAAATTCAGGGAGGAACAGTAGAATAAAAGCTGTCTACTTAAATATGTAACTAAAAACTTATACTGTAATGAATAAAATTATCATAAGTATTTTTACTCTCCTACTGGTTGCGGTAGGCACTTCCGCCCAGGTTGTGACCGGTACGGTGACAGATGATTTGGGACCTGTAATCGGAGCTGCGGTGATGGTAGAAGGAACAACCATTGGAGCTACGACGGATCTTGACGGGAATTTTTCCATCAATGTTCCCGATGCGAAAACCGCTGTACTGGTGGTTCGATATGTCGGGATGAATGAAATAAAGGAGCCATTGAAAGGGCGTACATCAGGTATTCTTATTAAAATGACGGAAGCAGTCGGACAGTTGGACGATGTGGTTGTGATAGGCTATGGCACTCAGAAGAGGGGAAATTTGACCGGTGCAATCGCCAGTGTGTCAGGAAAGGTATTGGAGAAGGTTCCGACAGCTTCAGTGGCTGAAGCTATGGTCGGAAAACTTCCGGGTGTACAGATTACTTCCGTAGACGGTTCGCCGGATGCAGAAATAAAGATTCTTGTTCGTGGTGGAGGATCCATTACGCAGGATAACACTCCGCTTATTTTGGTGGATGGTTTTGAAGTTGGAAGCCTGAATGATATTCCTCCTACCGATGTGGAGTCTATCGAAGTATTGAAAGATGCTGCTTCAACAGCAATCTATGGTGCCCGTGGTGCGAACGGCGTTATTCTTGTTACCACTAAAAAGCCAATGGAAGGACGGGTGAGCATCAATGTAAATGCTTACCTGCAAACCAAGACTTTGTCGAACAAACTGGATGTTATGGACCCGTATGAGTTCGTACTGATGCAGTATGAATACGAGCGTCAGAGAAGTTCTAATCCTACCGGTTTTTTTGACAGGTATGGCAGGGCCAATGAACTGTATATTTATCAGGGTGACGAAGGTACGGATTGGCAAGATGAAGTGTTCGGTACCAATCCGGTGGCTAAGTATGTAGATATCAGCCTGAATGGAGGTACGGAGAAAACGAAATATAAATTCTCTTTTATCCATCAGGATCAGCCAAGTGTAATGGTGAATAACGGACTGAAGCAGAACAACCTGAATATGACGTTGAATACTAAGATTCTTGATAAACTGACCTTTGAATATCGTACGCGTGTGGTACATAAAGTGGTGGACGGTTCCGGGACAGAAGGAGTGAGTTTGCTTTCTGCACTCCGCCAAGCTCCAACAAGAGGATTGGATGAATACATGACCTTACCGGAAGATAATATATATTTCGATCCGGAATCCTATGATGAAGAGGTACGTTTTAATCCGATAGAGGAATCGGAGAGAAACTACCGGAAACGAATTTCAAAAACGTTCAATACGATGGGAGCACTGACTTGGGATATTTTGAAAGGACTGACTTTCCGTTCGGAATTTGGCTATGAATATAGCACGACAGAGAATCGACGTTTTTGGGGAGTAGATACCAGTACGGCCCGGAGTCATAATAATCTGCCGTTTGTAGAATGGGGAATGAGTCAAACCTCCAAATGGCAATTAAGCAATGTACTGAATTACAACTTCATGTTGAATGATGTACATGACTTCCGGTTAATGATCGGACAGGAAATGAAACATAATATCACAAAGGGGAAGACCTATACGACCCGTTATTTTCCTGCCAATACTACAGCAGAGAAGGCGTTTGATAACTTGGCGTTGGGTACGCCTTATGAGAATTCTTCTTCAGCGGGATCTCCGTCGCGTATAGCTTCTTTCTTTGGTCGTATCAACTATGGGTATGAAGATAAGTATCTGGCGACATTGACGTTGCGTGCCGATGGCTCTACAAAATTTGCTTCCGGCAATCGTTGGGGATTTTTCCCGGCAGCTGCTATTGCCTGGCGTATGTCTAATGAGGATTTTCTGAAAGACAGCCCGATCGTTTCCAATTTGAAATTGAGGTTGAGCTACGGTACGTCCGGTAACGACCGGATTCCTGCCGACCTGTATGCCAAATATTATGGGGTAAGCAGCAACCGTCCGGCGGGATGGGGAGAAATTTCCCGTTACTATTATCGTTTCTACAATACCAGTTATCTTTATAATCCGGATGTGAAGTGGGAAACAACGATCACTCGAAACTTGGGTGTGGACTTCGGTTTCTTCAAAGAAAGGTTGAGCGGTTCGCTTGATATTTACTGGAATACAGTAAAAGATTTGCTCGTTCCTTCGGATATTCCTGGCTATACTGGTTATACGAGTCTCATGAGCAACGTGGGGCAGACTTCCAATAGAGGTATTGAGCTTTCATTGTCAGGATACATTGTTGAGACTAAAGATTTTAGTTTAAATGCAACCTTTAATATCGGGCATAATAAGAACAAAATCGATAAACTGTCGAGTGGAGAAAATGAATGGATTCTGTCTTCCGGATGGGCGGGGACACAGTTGCTCAATACTGATGATTATCGGGCGCGCGTAGGCGGAACCAGTGGTCTCATCTACGGATTTGTGAATGACGGCTTTTATACAATGAATGATTTCGAGTCTTTTGATTCTGCCGCCAGAACCTGGAAATTGAAAGACGGAGTAGTGGACTCCAGCCCGTTGTCAGGAACACCACGTCCGGGTAATGCTAAATTCAAGAAGTTGACTCCGGTGGATGAGAATAGTGCCAATCCTTATCAGATTACGGATGACGACCGTACTGTAATTGGTGAAACGACTCCCAAGTTTTCGGGAGGATTCGGACTGAACGCTACCTATAAAGGCTTTGATTTGAGTATGTTTTTTAATTTCATGTATGGTTTTGATGTGTATAATGCAAATAAAATCATGATGACTACTTGGTATGATAATAGTGGCAATAACCTTAGTATGGATGTTGCTTCCGACAAGCGTTGGCGTAATTTTGATGATATGGGAAATGAGATCCGTTATAATCCGGAAGCATTGGCGAAGTTCAACGAGAATGCAACGATGTGGAATCCGACCTCTATCGGACGTCCCATTGCGATGTCGTATGCTATTGAAGACGGTTCGTTTTTGCGTCTGAATACCCTTACACTGGGATATACTCTCCCGCAGGCATGGACTCGTAAAGCTGGATTGAACAGAGTGCGTTTTTATATGTCGGGCTATAACCTTTGGACGATCACAGGTTATTCCGGGTACGATCCTGAAGTAAATATCGCTACCGGATTAACACCGAATATCGATCATGATGCCTATCCGAGAAGCCGTACTTACACTTTTGGCGTGCAACTGACATTTTAACAATTAATACAGAAGAACTATGAATAAGAAATTAATATATTCGGCTATTGTTTGCCTGGGACTGTCGATGTCTTCCTGCAATGACTTTCTGGATGTGGAACCTCCGGCAGGATTTACTCCCGAGTATCTTTTCGAGTCGGAAGATGAAATCAATTCTTTGATTACTAATGTTTATTCGGCAATGACCAGAGATCAGATATATGGAGGAGCATTTGCCTACAATTTAAATACGAATACTGATGTAGAGATGTCTTCTTTCACCAATAATACGGTCAACTCTGCCGGATCGGATGTCGGTTGTTTTGATGTGAAACCTTATTGGAGTACTCTGAACGATACATGGAATGCTGTTTATTCTGCCATTAATGTGTCTAATGACATCATTGAGGGAATTGAAAACTCTCCTTTGTATTTGCAGGGCAGAACCAGCGAACAGTTGAAACACATGTACGGAGAGATTAAAACCCTCCGGGCCATGCTTTATCTGGATTTGATCCGTACGTTTGGAGATGTGATATTTGTTACAAAACCGTCAGAGTCTACTGATAACTTTTTGGTAGGAGTGACAGACCGCAATGAGATTCTGGAGTTTCTGATTGAAGATCTAATCAGTGTGGAGCCGGGTATGAAATATGCTGCCGATCTGGATTATGGTGTGGAACGTGCTTCCAGAGAATATTGTCAGGGGTTGATCGGGCTGTTGGCAATGAATCGTGGCGGATGGACTTTACGTCCCGATAAAGATAATCCCTCCAGTATCGGTTACATGGAACGCGGAGAGAACTTCGAGCATTATTATGATATTGCCATTGAATATCTGGGTAAAGTGATTGGTGAAGGAAAACACGATCTGAGGCAGAGCTATGAGCAAGTATGGGCGAATGAATGTAAGTGGACAACGGTCAGCAATGACGACATCATTTTTGCCGTGCCGATGTTGAAAGGTACTACCGGACGCTATGCTTTTAATATCGGAGTGACAATAGCGGAGGGAGACCATGAATATGGACGTGCCAGAAACTATGTAACGTTCTGTGGGACGTATATCTTCTCTTTTGATAAGAATGATTTGCGTCGTGACGTGACTTGTGCTCCTTATAAATATGATGAAGATTTGAATCAGGAACTTGATATGGGGATTGCCGGTATGGGCGTAGGAAAATGGTCAAAGTTGAAAATGGATGCGCCGATGGGCTCTTCCAGCCAGGGTAATACAGGTATCAATGCTGTCCGAATGAGATTTGCGGATGTGTTATTGCTTTATGCGGAAGCTGTAAATGAACGTTTCGGACCTCGCGAAGATGCGAAAGAGGCATTGAAGCGCGTAAGAAGAAGAGCTTTTGACGCTTCGATGTGGACAGACAAGGTGGAATCGTATGTGGAAAGTCTTGGCAGCGAAGAAACATTCTTTGAAGCGTTGATGAATGAACGGAAATGGGAATTCGGAGGTGAAAGTATTCGCAAATATGATTTGGCGCGTTGGAACAAGTATGGAGAAGTGATATACAATTTATACAACGAAATGGTAAATTGGGGGCTTGTGGCTAACGGACAGTACATAGAAGGAATTGATGATGTGCCGACTAATATTTATTATAAAGATATACCGGACCCGGTGAATAATGGTCGTACCATCCTTGATATTCAGGGAATTGATGAATATATGCATGCTCGTCCGGCTGGATATGAAGATCAGGAATATGCTATTAGTTGGAGGGTGCTCGATAGGGAGACACAGACTTACAAAACAGCTGATGCCATATCCTGGAGTTTCAGAGGATTTATCAATATGAATAATGACCGGATAGTGAAACCCACCGATCCATTAAGATACTTGTGTCCTTATCCGACGAAAGTTATCACCGATCATCGCGGATTGATACAGAACTATTACGGTTTTTAATTCAACAACTCAAAAGTAAATTGAAAGAACTATGATGAGATTAAAATATATATGGTCGGCAATGACCATGTCCGTGTTGCTTTCCGGTGTGCTTTTCACCGCTTGTAAGGAGGATGAATATCATAAGATAGACGACCTGTTCCAGCCTCGTTATGTGTTGGAAGAACCGGAAGTGAAGAGCAACTCCATTGCCTTGGTGTGGTATAAAGTGAATGAAGCAGTTTCTTATACGGTAGAATATCATTTGGATAACTATTACAGAAATCTTTTTGCTTCGGTGGAAACAACAGAGCCTTATATTTTCATGGACGACATACCATACGGGACCACCTTTTATATTCGTGTGCGTGCCAATGCTGCGAATGCTATCAATAACTCACAGTGGGCTTATGCCTCGGCTACCACAGAACCGCGTCCCGACTATGCTAAAATTGTGGAGGATGTCTCCAGAGGAGAGATTACTGAAAACACAGCGGTTATCCGTTGGACGATCGATCCGGAAAACCCGGTAGATAGTATCAGCGTGAAGCCAAGCATGGACACTACGCTGGAAGAGGTGACGCGTTATTTGACAGCAGAGGAAATGGCACAGGGGTATGCAGAAATCGACGGATTGACTAGAAATACGTTGTATGCAGCTAATTTGTACGATACGGGTAAACCCCGCAAGTATGACAAGCCGTACAATCAGGTGACTTTTCGTACGGCAGGTCCGTCTATGGAAACGATTATAATAGGATGGGATGATAATCTGTCTGAAATACTAAGTACGAACAACGATAATGCAGATATTCCGGAGGGAACGGAATATTTCTTGCCGGCGGGTTCTTCTTATACGGTGACTCCGTTTGAGATAAAGAAAGGCTTTAAACTGGTAGGTAGCACCGAAGGTGAAATGGCAGAGGTTGTATTGACAAGTTCGTGGAGAATTGCTTCCGGGTCTTATATTGCCAGTCTTGAATTTGAGAATATCAAGTTCAAACAGGAAGTGCTTGACAATTACTTCTTTAATTGCGGTAATTCTTATACATTGGAAAATATTAGCTTCTTCAATTGCATATTCACCGGACTGAATCGTGGCTTCTGGCGTCATCAGGGATCTAACCGGAAATATATAATGGATTTCTCGATGGAAGATTGTACGTTGGATTTATGTGGAGCACGTGCCGGAGGTACGTATGGTACGATCTATTTAGGTTCGGGAGCAGGCAACGATACGATGGACAGAGCAGTATTTAGAAATTGTACGTTCAGCAGAGATCATCAGGGATTACCGGCAGGGGCGGGGGGGGGGTTTGACGAAAACATTCCTTTAGTCTGACCAGG